>Ga0206891_10180_pt1 | contig 18742 bp, 12 predicted proteins | sample Alteio_BWOrgHeat_55_FD_153246 | JGI IMG/M metagenome (GOLD analysis project Ga0206891, IMG submission 153246) | Enriched cells from forest soil in Barre Woods Harvard Forest LTER site, Petersham, Massachusetts, United States - Alteio_BWOrgHeat_Nextera7 ...
ATACTTTGTAAATGGCGGGCTATATGATAATCCATCATCGCTCATCCAGGCCTGCGCCGAAGTTGAGCCTTTATAGCTGCCTATCATACCAACCGGAACGCCTGTTGATTGCCTTATATGCTGTGCAAAATAATAGCCGATAGCTGAAAACCCGTGCCATGCCCATTTGGGATTTGCCATCAATTCGGGCGAGCAAACTACCCATTTGCCATTAAACGAATCCGAAGGTACTTTAGCAATATCCTGCTGGGGCAATAAGGCTGCGGCCATGGGCACATAAAAAAAATGTATTTCTTTATCGGTAGCCTTCGCGATAGCTTCGGCACCATGCTGCTCTGTTTGTATGCCAAATTCCATGTTCGACTGCCCTGCAGCTACCCATACATCGCCTATCAATATATTTTTAAAGGTTAAAGTAAAGGCTTTGGTAGCAATGCTCATTTCATAAGGGCCGCCCGCTTTATAGGTTCCTAATTTTATAGACCATTTGCCGTCGGTCCCGGTTGTTGTTTTGTAGGTTTTACCCATAAACTCTACCTCTACCTTTTCGCCAATTTCGGCCCATCCCCATACAGGCACTCTTATATTACGTTGTAAAACCATATTATCGCCAAATATGGCGGGCAACCTCACCCCTGCAAACGCCATACTGCTGCTTAACAGCAACATAATTATACCTAAGTACCCGTAACAGGCGGATATTGATTTTCTTTTCATTTTTACCATTAGTTAGTATAACATAACGGCTAATACGGCCATTATTATTTTGTACTAAGTAAATAAAAAAATAGTAATTAAACCTTAAAGGAGTTCAACTATTAGCAAGGGTAAATTTATTGCCAAAAGGCAGGTTTAGTGGTAGTTCCCCCCGCTAATCTACAATCCGCGCACAACACGGGAGTGCCAGTAAAAGTTGTATCCGGGCCCGTTGGGGTTGTGTTAATCCCGTATATAGAGATGGGTACATAAAGAAAAGGAACGGTGGGCCCTGGGTGATAAAAATAAGCATCATAGCCCGACTTTGTAACATTTATCGTGTTGTAAATATTGCCCCCATATGGCCTGCAAATATTATACGGGTCATCCTTCCCCCAGCCTAAGGGTAAAGCGCCATTGTCAATAAATATGCGTTTTTGCTGCACCGAACCGGCGCTTATATAACCCAAAACGGGTTCGGAATAATCAGCAATATTATGAATGTTACCAATGATGGAGGATGGCTGGGCATCAAATATACTTCCCAGTTGTTCCGTATTTTTTTTAAGCAATTGCCAAAAGTTAAAGGCATCTTCGGTAAGCGCATATTGTTTTACCAAAATGCTGTATCTTACCGATAGTTTTTTTGAACCCGACGGCACAGGGGTAATGGGCACCTGGTATAATACATCCTGGGTAAGTTTAGCCGATGAGGCCAGGGTAATATCAGTTGAATTGGCAGACTGCCAGCAAGAATAAATATATTGTGCAGGCGTACGCAAAAATATATTACCATTCAGGTCAATAAAACTCGCATCATAAATTGCATGGTAGTTCCATGTTTCCGAATATTCCCAGCGGTAATACCGGGTATTGTTAGAGGCATCGTGCGTATTGGTATATATTTGTAACCCATCCGGCTGTAACGTATAGCCTATACTATCAATAAGCGGCGAATCTTTAACCGGCACAAAGTCAGATAAATAAGTTGTATGCGTATTTGTATTGGTAATTATGCGTAAGCGGTATTTGGCAGTTGAGTTTAATACAAGCCGAGTGCCGCTGGAATAAGTGCCCGGCGTAATTTCTTTTAATGGATAAGAAGCATTAGCATCACTTTCAACGGTAACTATGGCATGTGTTTCGTTTTGCGTGGTGGTTTTAGCATTCACCCTTACCGTACGGCTCAATTTAAAAATGGTGGAGTCTGTGCCGGTATTTATCACCCCCTCCACCACCAGGTAGTTGCTGTTTGCAGTAATTTGTGGTGGCGTGTACGCTTCGCGGCAGCCAAATAACAGGGCTGTTAATGTTATACCTTTTATAAATTGTACTAATCTTTTCATACTTGTTTAATACCAGAAATAGGGCTTTTTATTAAATCCTCTTAAAGTACAATCGGTACACTGCCTTTCGGCGCCCAGGAAAGATGTATCGCCCGCCGAAGAAATTCTGGATATATTTAAGGGTATATAAGTTCCAAAATAAAGCTCTATATAATTTCCTTTGGAAATCTCCACCGGGTCATGAGGATTGGGACCGCCATTCGGGTTCCCATAGCAGGGTTTATAAAAATCGTCTATTCCCCACAAAGCCGGCAGATCGGTCCGGTCAATAAATATGCGTTTTTGCTGTATCCTGCCTGCGCTTATATAGCCTAAAACGGGTTCGGTGCTATCATTCACATTATGGATATTGCCTTGTATCTGCGACGGCTGCGCGTCAAATATGGTACCCAGTTGTTCGGTATCTTTTTTAATAAGGGCCCAAAAGTTATACGCGTCTTTGGTAAGCGCGTATTGCTTTACCAATATGCTGTATCTTATCCTCAATTTTTCTGAAGCGGCCGGAACGCTGGCTACAAACGTATTATTTACCACATCCTGGGTAAGATTAGCCGATGAAGCCAGGGTAATATCACTTGAATTGGCATTTTGCCAGCAGGTGAAAATATCCTGTGCGGGCGTACGCGGAACGATGCGCGTAGTGGTTGCTATGTAGCTGGAAGAGAAAGCTGAATGAAAGGTCCATGTTTCTATATATTCATACCGGTAATAGCGGGTATTATTGGCAGGGTCGTGCGCGCTTACAAATACCAGCACGCCGCTTGCGGGCAGGGTATGAGTAACCGTATCAATAGGCGGCGCGTCTTTAACCGGAACAAAATCTGACAGGTAGGTTTTATTGCCGCTGGTAATTATCCGCACCCTGTATTTGCCGGTTTGGCTTAAATTAAGCGGGGCGCTGCTTGTGTATGTGCCCGCGGTACTGGTTTCTTTTAATATATAGCTCGCATTGGCATCACTTTCAACGGTAACTTTTGCACCTGTTTCGGGCTTGGTGCCTATAGCGCCGTTAATGGGTACCGTGCGGCTTAGTTTAATAGTGGTAGTAGTGTCATTGGCGGGGTTAATAATGCCATCAACCACCAAATAGCTCACGCTTGCTTGTATGGCCGGCGGCGTATATGCTTCGCGGCAGCTATATAGTATAGTTAATAATGCAATACTTATTATAATTCGGCGTAATACCTTCATCGTTCAAACATCTTTACAAGAGTTAGTTACACTTATAAACATGATGACAATTAACTATAGCGCAGGGGTGGGCGAAAATGAATATTTCTTAGCGGCAACTGTAGTCACTAACAAATAAATTCATACCTATAACTTATTTCCAAAAAGAAGGTTGTTGAACAGTCCCTTTTAGCCTGCAATCTACACATGCCGGCCGGGAAGCGAACCAAAATGTCGTATCACCAGGCATAGGGACATTTGGCATAAGGGCCAGGTATTCGTTATAATATATGAGGCTTACAGTCAACTGGCTGGGGAGAGGTTTAGGATATGGGGGGTATATGGGATAAAGTGAGTCAATGGCGCAGCCGGGAAGCGGGTTTTCCCTTCCCCAGCCTGTTGGCAAAACTGTATTATCAATAAATATACGTTTTTGTTGTACCGAACCGGCGCTTATATACCCCAAAACAGGTTCGGAGCTATCCGCAATATTATGGATGTTACCGGTTATTGACGATGGCTGCGCGTCGAATATGCTCCCCAGTTGTTCCGTGTTCTTTTTTAGCAATTGCCAAAAATTAAAAGCATCTTCGGTAAGCGCGTATTGTTTTACTAAAATGCTGTATTTTACCGATATTTTTTGCGAAGGAGAGGGTATGATGGTAATAGGCACCTGGTATATTACATCGCGGGTAAGTTTGGCTGATGAAGCCAGTACAACATCAGTAGAAGTATTACTGGCCCAACACGAAAAAATACGCTGTGCCAGGGTACGAAAATTGATCCACCGGTTATTTACTTCAATATACTCAGAATCATAGTTGGAATGAAAATTCCACGTTTCTGCATAACTCCAGCGGTAATAGCGGGTAGCGTTGCCGTCGTCATGTGTGTTGGCATATATTTGCACGCCGTTGGCAGGCAGACTATAGCCAACGCTGTCAATAGGCGGTGAGTTCTTAACGGGAACAAAATCTGACAGGTAGGTTGTATGGGTGTTGGTATTGGCGATTATCCGCAAACGGTATTTGCCCGTGCCGCTTAAACTAAGCGGGGCGCTGGCATAAGTGCCCGGGGTAATTTCTTTTAACAGGTAGGAAGCATTGGCATCGCTTTCAACGGTAACTATAGCGTGTGTTTCGGGTTGGGTAGTGGTTTTTGCATTTAACCTTACCGTACGGCTCAGTTTAAAAATGGTAGAATCTGTGCCGGTATTGATCACTCCTTCCACCACCAGGTAATTAGTGTTTGTTGTAATTTGGGGCGGGGTATAAGTTTCACGGCAGCCGAATAATGCGGCTATTAGTACTATAGCTAGTATAACCCTTGCTGATGTTTTCATGCCAATAATTCCTGGTTTACAAATTAATTCGTAAATATAATTTATTGTGGCCAATATGATGGTTTTTTATTGCTGCCCCTTAAAGTGCAATCAGCACATATACGGGTGGAGGCATAATAGCCTATTATTATGCCGCTACCATTTACAATAGAATAAAGTGGTATTTGATTAAGGATGGTGTTGCCATAAAAAGTACCATAACCGTCTTTCATCAGCACAACATCATAACCACAATTATTGTAAGCAGATCTGTCCGACCCCCATTCTTTCGGCCAACTGGTCTTAAGCATTGTTATACGCTTTTGCTGCACGGTGCCCGCGCTTACATAGCCAAATACCGGCTCTGTTGCATCATTAATATTGTGGATATTCCCTTGTATTTGCGATGGCTGCGCGTCAAATATACTACCAAGCAGTTCTGTGTTCTTTTTCAGGTTCTGCCAAAAATTAAACGCATCCTGTGTGAGGGCATATTGCTTTACTAAAATGCTGTACCCTAAACTTAGTTTTTCTGAAGCCGACGGCACGGTTGTAATAATTGAATTATATATTACATCCTGCGTTAGTTTGGCTGATGAGGCTAACACTATATCGGGTGATACATTGGTGCCCCAGCAACTAAAAATTTGCTGGGCAAGCGTACGCGAAATGATACTTGTGTCAACTGCAATATACCCGGAATTATACATTGAATAGAAATTCCATGTTTCCACATAATCCCAACGATAATAACGGGTATTGTTACTGGCATCGTGGGCATTCACATATATTTGCAGCCCGTTGGGTTGTATGGTATAACCGAGGCTATCCATAGGCGGCGAATCCTTAGCTACAGTAAAGTCTGACAAATACGTAGTATGCGTATTGGTATTGGCAATTATCCGCAGGCGGTATTTGGCCGTGGTGCTTAAACCCAATGCGGGGCTTGCGTAGGTGCCCGGCTTAATTTCCTTTAAGGGGTAGGTGGCGTTGGCATCGCTTTCAACGGTAACTACCGCGTGTGTTTCGGTTTGCGTGGTGGTTTTGGCATTCAGCTTTACGGTACGGCTCAGTTTTATAATGGTAGAATCTGTGCCGGTATTGATCAATCCTTCTACTACCAGGTAATTACTGTTTGCAGTAATTTGGGGCGGGGTATATTGTTCGCGGCAGCTAAATAATAGAACTGTTAATATTATACCCGTTATAAATTGGAGTAATACTTTCATAGTTCAAACATCTTTACAGGAGTACGTTACACTTCTAACGGTAATGACAATTAACTATAAGACAGGGGTGAGCAGGAAATGAATTATTGCCAAAACGCAGGTTTATTGATAGATCCCCCGGCCATTCTGCAATCTGCGCAGTATACGGGTACGGCATCGAAAAGAGTATCAGGGCCGGCGTGAATCTGGTATATACTGACGGGTGTATAAAGAAACGGTGGTCCCTGCACTGTTCCAAAAAAATAAGCAGCATAGCCACTCATGGGAACTATTATCGGGTTATAAGGATTATCAGTGTATGGCGCGCAAAGTTTAAACGGGCTGTCTGCCCCCCAACCCGCCGGTAAAACCTTGTTATCAACAAATATGCGTTTTTGCTGCACCGAACCGGCGCTTATATAACCCAAAACAGGTTCAGAATAATCAGCGATATTATGAATATTACCGGTTGTGGAGGATGGCTGCGCGTCGAATATGCTACCCAACTGTTCCGTATTTCTTTTTAGCAATTGCCAAAAATTAAAGGCATCTTCAGTAAGCGCGTATTGTTTTACCAAAATGCTGTATTTTACCGATAGCTTTACTGAAGTAGCCGGCACAAGGGTAATATGCGCCTGGTACATTACATCCTGGGTAAGTTTAGCCGATGAGGCCAGGGTAATATCGCTTGAATTGACATTCTGCCAGCAAGTATAAGTACTCTGGGCCCGCGTGCGCTGAAGTATATGATAATTAACCACAATAAAACCCGGGTCGTACAGTGCAGTATAGTTCCATGTTTCCGAGTATTCCCAGCGGTAATAACGGGTATTATTGCTGGCATCGTGCGCGTTGGTGTATATCTGTAACCCATCTGGCTGTATAGTGTAACCAAGGCTGTCGATAAGAGGCGAATTTTTAACCGGTACAAAATCTGATAAATAGGTGGTATGGGTGTTGGTATTGGCAATTATCCGCAGGCGGTATTTGGCGGTGTTACTTAAACCCAATGCGGGGCTTGCGTAAGTGCCCGGCTTAATTTCCTTTAGGGGATAGATGGCATTGGCGTCGCTTTCAACCGTAACTACCGCGTGTGTTTCGTTTTGGGTGGTGGTTTTAGCGTTTATTCTTACCGTGCGGCTCAATTTAAAAATGGTGGAGTCTGTGCCGGTATTTATCAATCCTTCTACTACCAGGTAATTACTGTTTGTGGTAATTTGGGGCGGCGTATAGGCCTCCCGGCAGCTAAATAAAAGAGCTGGTAATGTTATACCGATTATATGCACGAGCTTTTTCATTCAGCTAATCTTTCCAGAACGGAGGCTTCTTATTGTATCCTTTCAGGGTACAATCCGTGCATTCGCGAATACCGCCTACGTATCCTACTAAAACACCAAAATTATCAAAATAAGGTGCAAGTGGTAAATATTGCCCGGTATAAAAATAGGTCGCATAGTTGCGAATGGGAACATCCATCTGTGAGGTTGGGTCGGTACTGCAAGAAAAATAAGAATCCAGGGGCACCCAGGAAGTTGGCAGGACGGTATTGCTTATATATATCCTTTTTTGTTGTATTGTGCCGGCGCTCACATACCCAAATACAGGTTCGGATGCATCGCTTATGTTATGAATATTGCCTTTTACCTCAGATGGCTGCGCATCAAATATACTGCCCAATTGCTCGGTGTTTTTTTTAAGCAATTGCCAAAAGTTAAAAGCGTCTTCGGTAAGTGCATATTGTTTAACGTTAATACTATACCTGATACGTAATTTTTCGGCGTTAGACGCAACAAATGTTATGGGCGCCTGGTACATTACATCCTGGGTAAGTTTAGCCGATGAGGCTAATACAATATCTGTTGAATAGACATTGTTCCAGCAGATATTTACATTGTTATTAACCAGATCACGATACATAAGGTATCCGGGGCCTTGTGCGGGGTCAAGTACAGGTATATAAACTGAATTATAAAATGTCCGAAACTCCCATGCTTCTGAAAAATCCCACCGGTAATAACGGGTGTTGTTAGTGGCATCGTGCGTATTGGCATATATTTGCAATCCGTCGGGCTGTAGGGTATAACCCACACTATCAATAGGCGGCGAATTTTTAACCGGTACAAAATCTGATAAATAGGTGGTATGTGTATTGGTATTGGCAATTATCCGTAAGCGGTATTTGGCCGTGCTGCTTAAACCAAGCGGAGCGCTGGCGTAGGTACCCGGCGTAATTTCTTTTAAAGGGTAAACAGCGTTGGCATCACTTTCTACCGTAACTATAGCATGAGTTTCGTTTTGGGTGGTGGTTTTGGCATACAGCCTTACGGTGCGGCTCAATTTAAAAATGGTAGAATCTGTGCCGGTATTGATCAACCCTTCCACCACCAGGTAGTTGCTGTTTGCTGTAATTTGGGGCGGCGTATAAGCCTCCCTGCAGCTAAATAAAAGGGCTGTTAATGTTATACCTGTTATATACACGATCTTTTTCATTCGTCTATTCTTTCCAGAATGGCGGTGGCTTATTGTATCCCTTCAAGGTACAATCCGTGCACTCGCGTATACCGCCTGTATATCCTATTAAATTACCCGCCGTATCAAAAACAGGCGCAAGTGGTAAATATTGCCCGGTATAAAAATAGATATCATACTTGGGAATGGGGACAGTTATCTGTGAAGTTGGGTCAGTACTGCAAGGAAACAAATAAATATTCAGGGGCACCCAGGAAGTTGGCAGGACGGTATTGCTTATATATATCCTTTTTTGCTGTATTGTACCCGCGCTGATATACCCGAATACAGGTTCGGATGCATCACTTATGTTATGAATATTGCCATTTACCTCCGATGGCTGCGCATCAAATATACTGCCCAGTTGCTCGGTGTTTTTTTTCATAAGTTGCCAAAAGTTAAAAGCATCTTCGGTAAGTGCATATTGTTTAACGTTAATACTATACCTGATACGTAGTTTTTCGGCGTTAGACGCAACAAATGTTATGGGGGCCTGGTACATTACATCCTGGGTAAGTTTAGCCGATGAGGCTAATACAATATCTGTTGAATAGACATTGCTCCAGCAGATATTTACGTTGTTATTAACCAGATCACGATTCTTAAGGAATCCGGGGCCCTGTGCGGGGTCAAGTACGGGTATAAAAAGTGAATCATAAAATGTCCGAAACTCCCATGCTTCTGAAAAATCCCACCGGTAATAACGGGTGTTGTTGGTGGCATCGTGCGTATTGGCATATATTTGCAAACCATCCGGCTGTAAGGTATAACCTACACTATCAATAGGTGGCGAGTTTTTAACCGGCACAAAGTCTGACAGATAAGTTGTATGTGTATTGGTATTGGCAATTATCCGTAAGCGGTATTTGGCTGTGCTGCTTAAACCAAGCGGAGCGCTGGCGTAAGTGCCCGGCGTAATTTCTTTTAAAGGGTAAACAGCGTTGGCATCGCTTTCTACCGTAACTATGGCATGAGTTTCGTTTTGGGTGGTGGTTTTGGCATACAGCCTTACGGTGCGGCTCAATTTGAAAATGGTAGAATCTGTACCGGTATTGATCAACCCTTCAACCACCAGGTAATTACTGTTTGCTGTAATTTGGGGTGGTGTATAAGCCTCCCTGCAGCTAAATACCAGTGCTGTTAATGTTATACCTGTTATAAATTGGCGCAATATTTTCATATTTCAAACATCTTTACAGCAGTAAGTTACACCACTAAACGTAATGACAATTAACTATAACACAGGGGTGAGCCGAAAATGAATTTTATTGCCAAAAAGCAGGTTTAGTAAGCGTTCCCCCGGCTGATCTGCAATCTACACATTGTACGGGGGCGCCATCGAAAATTGTATCACCGGTAATAGTTTCGCTGTGTACATCGACTGGTATGTAAAGAAAAGGCTCGGGCGTAGTTCCCAGGGCTGGATAAAAATAATTTGCATAGTCCATCTTATAAACCTCTACCGGGTTATAGGGATTTGGTGGAATGTCATAAAATGGCCTGCAAACATTAAACTGGCTATCCGACCCCCAGCCTAAAGGTAAAGCGGCAATACCAACAAATATGCGCTTTTGCTGCACGGCACCGGCGCTTATATAACCCAAAACGGGTTCAGAACTATCAGCAATATTATGAATATTACCGGTTATTGATGATGGCTGCGCGTCGAATATGCTCCCCAGCTGTTCCGTATTTTTTTTAAGCAACTGCCAAAAATTAAAGGCATCTTCAGTAAGCGCGTATTGTTTTATTAATATACTGTATTTGGATGATAGTTTTACTGAAGACGACGGCACAAGGGTAATAGGCGCCTGGTACATTACATCCTGGGTAAGTTTAGCTGACGAGGCCAGGTTAATATTAGTTGAATTGGCATTCTGCCAGCAAGAATAAACACTTTGAGCCAGCGTACGCAGGGCTATGTGGTTATTCACGGCAATAAATTGCGCGTTGTACAATGATTGATAGATCCATGTTTCTTTATATTCCCAACGGTAATAACGGGTGTTGTTAGTGGCATCGTGCGTATTTACATATACCTGCAACCCGTTTGGCTGTATGGTATATCCTACGCTGTCAATAGGCGGTGAGTTTTTAACAGGCACAAAATCTGATAAATAGGTGGTGTGCGTATTGGTATTGGCAATTATCCGCAAACGATATTTGGCCGTGCTGCTTAAACCAAGCGGAGCGCTGGCATAGGTGCCGGGTGTAATTTCTTTTAAAGGGTAAATAGCATTGGCATCGCTTTCTACGGTAACTATCGCGTGTGTTTCGTTTTGCGTGGTGGTTTTCGCATTCAGCCTTACCGTACGGCTCAATTTAAAAATGGTAGAATCTGTGCCGGTATTGATCAGCCCTTCCACTACCAGGTAATTATTGTTTGCTGTAATTTGGGGTGGTGTATAAGTCTCCCTGCAGCTAAATAATATAGCCGGTAATATCATAACTGCTATAAATCTGATCGTTGTTTTCATGCTAGTTTTGTCTATAACTTATTGTCCATAACTGTTTTATAACGGCCAAAAAGATGGCTTTTTATTCGTCCCGCGTACAGTGCAATCAGCACAATAGCGGCTCGAAGCTATAAGGCCGGCACCAACAGGGTTGGGGTAGAGCGGTATCAGATTGGGGGCGGGCCCATATAATCTTTCAAAATCCGCGGGGGTAAGCAAAGTATCTGCTGCACAATTATTATAAGCCGATTTATCCTGCCCCCAGCCTTGCGGCCAACTGGTATAAAACACCGTCGTACGTCGTTGCTGCACCGCGCCTGCGCTTACGTATCCAAAAACAGGTTCGGTACTGTCGGTAATATTGTGAATATTTCCTTGTATCTGGGATGGCTGGGCATCAAATATACTACCCAACTGCTCTGTGTTCTTTTTAATATTTTGCCAAAAATTAAATGCGTCCTGCGTTATTGCGTATTGTTTTACCAATATGCTGTACCCAATGCTCACTTTTTCTGATACCGCCGGAACGGTTGTAATAATGCCCTGGTACATTACATCCTGTGTTAGTTTGGCCGTTGAGGCTAATACAATATCAGTGGATGCCGCGGTGGCCCAGCAGGTCCAAATATCCTGGGCGGGAGTGCGTGTAACGATTTGTGTGCCAATTGCAATAAGTCCTGAGGAATACATAGGATGAAACTCCCATGTTTCCACATAATCCCACCGGTAATAACGGGTATTGTTAGTTGCATCGTGCGCATTCACGTACACCTGTAGCCCATTCGGTTGTATGGTGTAACCAAGGCTGTCAATGGGCGGCGAATCCTTCGCCGCTGTAAAGTCTGATAAGTAGGTAGTATGGGTATTGGTATTGGCAATTATCCGCAAGCGGTATTTGGCTGTTTTACTTAAACCCAACGCGGCGCTTGCATAAGTGCCCGGCGTAATTTCTTTTAACGGATAGCTGGTATTGGCATCGCTTTCAACCGTAACTATCGCGTGTGTTTCGGGCTGGGTAGTAGTTTTGGCATATAGCCTTACTGTTCGGCTCAGTTTAAAAATGGTAGAATCTGTACCGGTATTGATCAGCCCTTCAACAACCAGGTAATTGCTGTTTGCTGTAATTTGGGGCGGGGTATAGGCCTCGCGGCAGCTAAATAGTATAACCGGTAATATCATAACTGCTATAAACCTGATCGCTGTTTTCATAGCTAACTTTGTTAATTAACAAGTTTATCCATAAATATAGTTTAAAGCGGCCAAAAAGAAGGCTTTATATTCGTTCCGCGCAAAGTGCAATCGGCACAGTTACGGCTCGATCCCCACCAACCTACCTGGTATCCCTTGTCAAAAAGTTTATCGAGAGGTATTTGATTCGGGTTGGCGCCCTGAAATATAGCTTCATCCTTGAATAGGATGCTATCTTCTAAACAATTATTATAAGCCGATTTATCCTGCCCCCAACCTTGCGGCCAGCTGGTATAAAACACTGTTATACGCTTTTGCTGCAGTGTGCCCGCGCTTACATAACCAAATACCGGTTCGGTGCTGTCGGTGATATTGTGGATATTTCCCTGTATTTGCGATGGCTGCGCGTCGAATATGCTGCCCAGCAGCTCTGTGTTCTTTTTTAGGTTTTGCCAAAAATTAAACGCGTCAAGCGTAAGGGCATATTGCTTTACCAAAATGCTGTAACCGATACTCACTTTTTCTGATGCTGACGGAACGGTTGTAATAATTGTATTATATATTACATCCTGTGTTAGTTTGGCCGATGACGCTAATACCAGGTCGGTTGATACGCTGGTATGCCAGCAAGTATAAACGTCCTGTGCAGGTGTGCGCACACCAGGTCCTATTGGGGTTTCAATATACCCTGCGTCAAACATAGGATGAAACTCCCATGTTTCTACATAATCCCATCTGTAATAGCGGGTATTGTTAGTGGCATCGTGCGCGTTTACGTATATCTGTAACCCGTTTGGCTCTATATTGTAGCCAAGGCTATCAATAGGGGGCGAATCTTTACCCGCTGTAAAGTCTGATAAGTAGGTAGTATGCGTATTGGTATTGGCAATTATCCGCAAGCGGTATTTGGCCGTTTTACTTAAACCCAACGATGGGCTTGCATAGGTACCGGGCGTAATTTCTTTTAAGGTATAGATGGCATTGGCATCGCTTTCTACGGTAACTATGGCGTGTGTTTCGGGCTGGGTAGTGGTTTTGGCATATAGCCTTACGGTACGGCTCAATTTAAAAATGGTAGAATCTGTACCGGTATTGATCAAGCCTTCCACCACCAGGTAGTTGCTGTTTGCTGTAATTTGGGGCGGCGTATAAGCCTCCCTGCAGCTATAGAATACCGTTGTTAGTATTATGCCTGTTATAACCCGCAATACTTTTTCCATCACTCAAAATTACTTCTTCACTTCAAAATTAAAGTATTGGGCCCCGGCATTACCATCAGCGGTAATACCCTCAATTATACCTATATATTTACCCTGCTGATCGGAAGTATAGAACGTTAAATTATCATTGCCCTGTATGTGGGTGGTTACATTTGGCGCCCAATATAACAGGCTCCTGAAATCAGGCAGGCGGCTGTTAACCTGCTGTGGTGTTTCATAAACCGGCGAATAAAATTCGCGCCGCAAGCTTAATCCTTCATAATCAATTATCACCGCTTTAGGGTCAATTTCAAAACCGCCCACATCGCCTTTATAAGTGCTAAAGCTTAATATGCCCTCGGCAACAGCCGGGCCATAAAAATAGCGGTTGTGTATAACATCAATCCTTTTGACTTTCAACGGGTCAATGGTATAGGTTTTATCTATATCAAAAATGGGTATGCCGTCAATTAATACAAGCGGTCCCTCTTTAACATAATTATCTTCATTATACATGGTTATCTGGTATTTTCCCTTACTTTTAGAAGTAAGTACCCAGGTTACATATTCCTTTAAAACTTCTTCCATTGTTGGGAACCGAACAAATTCATCAAGCAGGAAGGATTTATCCGGTGGGCCATAAAACGCGCCCGAATCAATAACCGGTTCAAAAAAACGGTTAGCCTTGTCAGCCGAATACAGGTTTTGCACCTGCATACCTATGCTTTGTGTTTGCAATATGGCCTGCATTTCTTTTTTTATACTTACCGGCGGCAATACTGTGGTGCTGTATTTATCAGAAAACGGACTTTCCACCTCGATCCTGTACGTAGTGTCTACTGATGTAAAATCAGTTTGTGTCACAACTTCATTCGGGCCATAAAAAGGCTTGGTATTAAATAAAAACCGCCCGGCGTAATCGCTTTTAGCCGTGTATAACTGCACATTTTTACCCGGTATGCTTAAATAACCAACTATACCAAACTGGTTAACATTTGTTGAGTTACTTTTTAATTTACCTGTTATAATAGGGCCATTAAATTCCGGTAAAAATTCCTGGTGAAGGTTTTGCGCGGTTAAAATGTCGCTCCAATTAAATCTCCTCCATCCCTGGGTAAGTAATAAATTATCAAGGGCTTCGGCTGTTGCAGCATCATTACTTTTTAAATAATATCCCGGCGACTCAATATTCCCTTTCAGGTCTGAACTGAGCCATAAATAACTTAAAATATCATTCTCATCGGCTGTTTGTAATGAATCTACCTTATAAATTGCTACAGAAAGGTTTCCGCTTACCTGTTTTTGATCCTGGTCTTTCGCATACAGGTTAACACTTACCTTTTTACGTGTACTGTATTGAGGCTGATCTGTTGCGGCTGTTACCAAGAGTTTCTTAGTTGGAGATTTAAAAATAAGCCGTTCGCAAACAGGTTGTTTGCTGCTGTTAAAAATAGTAATACTGGTAACACCATCGTCCAAACCGGCCTTATTAATACTAAAACCTGCCGATCCGTTTTCAAGCGGTTTTGATTCTGCTATTTTTGTTACCCCGCGGGTATGTACCAACAGGTAAACTGTAGAGGACTGGTTGGCCGGGCTACTCTTTACAACTATGTTATAGCTGCCATTGCCCGGGGTTACCTGCATTACATACCCCTCATCATTTACAGTGGGTAAAGGTTTTATAATGGGTTTGGTGCCAGCTATACTAATAACAGCACGATAGTTATTGTTTGCACCTGGCGTAAACATAAAACTGCCCATGCCAAATTTTAACGGGTTAAATTTTACCAGGGTATCATTACGCTCATTAATTATCGCCCCATTAAAGTTAACACCCCTGCCATCACGGCCGGTAACTTTGAAAGCTATTTTACTGGGTATGTTTTTAACCAGGTTTCCACCTTCAGGAAAAAGTTGAACATCATAACCTAATGAAGTGTCTTTAACGGCAAGCGGTGTTTTTAAGGTGTTAATAATAGTGATAGCTTTTTCGAAATAAAAATCGGGGCTAAAATTCTTCATCCAACTGGTGTACACCCTTAATTTATAATTACCATTATTTACAGATACAGGTATATATATTGAACCATTGCCCATCGCGTTTTTTAACCCGATCTTGGCTTGCACTACCGTATTGTGATTGTTATCTATTATATCAACGTAGGCAACCTTGCTCATATCAAGCGGCTGGTTATTACCTGCATTTACAGCATAAATTTTAAACCAAAGTATTTCGCCGGCCAGGTAAAAACTTTTATCAGTATGTACATATAATTTTTCCTGCAGGTTATTTTGCCGGTAATCTTCAAGGTTTTTCTTCAAATCAGTTAATAATTGTGCATGGGCGGGTTTAGCAAATAAAAAACCTGCTGTGAGTACAACTATTAACCATGTATGAATTCTCATTTTTTTCATAATTACTGCCACATTAAAATGTGATATTATAATTAACAAACGGTATAGGGCTGGCGAATATTGAAAGTTTATACCCGTTAATAATGCCCCCCTGTTCGGTAAAGAAGGTTGAGTAAGCATTTTGACGTCCTGTTAAATTATATATGCCAATTGTCCATGAACTATGCGTAAGCTGGTGTATTCTATGATTGCCTTCAATGTTAAATGAAACATCGCTGCGGAAATAATCAGGTATACGGTATTGATTCCTGTCTGAGTAATAAACCCTTTCTGATCCGGCATAAAAATACTTAGCTATAGGTAACGTAATGGGCCGGCCCGTACTGTAAACCGTATTTAACGAAAAGCTATAGCGGTGCGTGAACTTATAATTACCGGTCAAATTGAAGCTATGGGGCTTATCATAATTGGCAGGATAGAAAGCGCCCCCATTTATCAGTTCGCCGGCATTCGGATTGCTTTGCTGCAACAATGTACGTGAGTAAGTATAACTCACCCATCCGTTTAGCGCTCCTACATCTTTTTTTACTAAAAACTCGGCGCCATAGGCTTTACCATGAGTTTCAAGCACATCTGTTTCTATATGATGGTTAAGCACTAATGTAGCGCCGCTTTTATAATCAAGATAATCCTGTATACGCTTATAATATATTTCAACCGAGGTTTGAATGGTGCTTCTTACAACATTTTTATAAATTCCCAGCGATATTTGATCGCCATATTGCGGCCTTATATTGGGGTCGCTTAACTTATATATATCTGTAGGCGATATGGCAGTTGTGTTAGATATAAGGTGTAAATATTGCCTTAATGTATTATACCCTGCTTTAATAGAAAGGTCATTGTTGATCAGGTACCTTGCAGATACCCGTATCTCCGGCCCCCCGTAAGTTTTAATATTCTGGTTCTTACCGTATTTAACGCTATCCACCAAATTTATAGTAGTAACAGGTAGTCCCGGCGCATATTGATTAATGGTTTGCGGGCCTAAATAGTTGTACAAAGAGTAGCGTATCCCTGCATTTATGGTAAGCTTGCTGGTAATATCATACTTGTCGCCAAAATAGGCGGCGCTCTCAAGTGCCTGTTCAGTTGGCACAATATCCAATGCAACTAATGATTTGCTGCCATCGGGCGAGTTGGTGCCCGGCTGCAGTTTATAATAAATTGAACTTATGCCAAAATCAATACTGTTTTTTGCGTTGGCATAATAATTAAAGTCGGCCTTAAAATTAGCCTGGCCAATATTAAATTGAAACTTATAAGCATTTACAGGGTTAGCCGTGCTTGCCACACTGTATTGATAATCGTCAACACCGGCTGTAATTACGCTATAAAGTTTATTGTTGAAATTATGCTTCCATTTAATTGATAGTGTTTTATTGCTGTAAGCATAAGTTGTATCGCTATTTAACTTAAAAGCGTCGGTGCTATAATAGCCATTCAGGTATATATTATTGTTTTTATTTATTTCGCTGCTGATACCCAGGGTAAGATCACTAAAAGATGCCTTACTGTTTTTATAGGCTGCGGGCAATAAGCCGAGCAGCCAATTTGCATAGGTTGTACGCCCACCAATAATAAATGACGTTTTTCCCGAATCAATAGGCCCTTCAATACTTAGCCTGCTGGTTAATAAACCAATACCGGCCGAGCCCGTAAATTTCTTCTTATTTCCCTCGCGGTTGGTTACATCCAGTACCGACGAAAGGCGGCCGCCGTACTTTTCGGGGATGCTGCTTTTATATAATTCAATATCCTTTACAACATCCGGGTCAAAGGCCGAAAAGAACCCAAAAAAGTGTGCCGGGTTATATATAGTGGCGTCATTAAGCAATATCAGGTTTTGATCTGCCGATCCCCCGCGCACATTAAAGCCTGTTGTAGCCTCGCCTACTGATGTTACACCTGGCAGCGTTAATACCACACGTAATATATCTGCTTCGCCAAATACCGACGGTATATTTTTTATAGTGGCCATGCTCAGTTTCATTGCCCCAAGCTCGGTACTTTGCACGTTCATCGCCGCCCTGTCTGCAGCTACTACAACCTCTTTTAAAGTGGTTATCCTCTCCTGCATTTCAATGTTTATTTCACCGTTAGCGTTAAGCATAACCTGCCGTTGCGCATCTTTCATTCCTAATGCCCGTACTATCAGCGTGTGTTTGCCAAAAGGCATGTGTATTATATAATGGCCAAACGGATCGGTATTAGCGCCAGCTTTAGTATTTGGTTCGTATATGGTAGCGCCTACTAAAGCCTCGCCGGTTTTAACATTATGCACATACCCCGATAGTGTTAAATTACCGGTGGACACTGTTCCATTAGTTACACCGATCTGATAAAGTTTATTTTCAGCGGTAGCTTCAACTACCTTCTTATTGTCATCTACAGCAAAGGCTTCAACATTAGCTTGTGCGGCATTAGCCGGTTTGTTATTGTTAAAAAACCCATCAGAAAGTTCTGTCTTTATTTCGCGGCCCCTGGTCATAAAAACTTCCTGGCCATTTATGGCAAAATGATAGCCCGTGTTGAATAGCGCCAGTTCTAATATAACGCTAACTGGTTTCTGGTTTGCCTGCAAGGTAATTCTAAGGCTATCTAAAGCAACGGGGTTATAATAAAAATGATAAGTTGTTTTTGATTCAATATCAGCAACAAACTGGGCTATTGTAGCTTGCTTGAAGTCAACATTAATTAATTTTTCATTCCCCGATTGCGAAAAAGCGGGTTTGAAGAAAAAAACAATACATAAAAAAGTTATGTAAAAATATCTCATTCCTTATGGCGTTAATTTATCATAATATACCACTACCCTAACAGTTGCCTGTTCCTGTGCATCCTTAAAAACTATATTATTATCATTAATATATTTTCGCAGTTCCTTTCTTTTATTCTTTAATATGGAAAGCAAAGTGTGCTGGTTTCCTGCTGGATAATATATATTTAAAAACCAATTAATAAAACCTAAACACGCAGCTTATCCACTAATGAATATTAACATAAAGCCGTTAATTTGTTTTACCCTACTGCTATTTGCTGCCAATAGCTATGCCCAGCAGCGCGCTGCCGATAGCGGGTTGTATCAGCTGCCGGTTAATAATGCCATCGCTCATTTTAAGCAGGTGCTTGGGGTGCAATCGGCCTTATATAATGGCCAGGAATATGTTCCCTATAGCAGGCTAAGAAGGTACAATGTGTTTTTTCGTGACGCGCTGACGTGGGACAAAGG
>Ga0206891_10182_pt1 | contig 18615 bp, 14 predicted proteins | sample Alteio_BWOrgHeat_55_FD_153246 | JGI IMG/M metagenome (GOLD analysis project Ga0206891, IMG submission 153246) | Enriched cells from forest soil in Barre Woods Harvard Forest LTER site, Petersham, Massachusetts, United States - Alteio_BWOrgHeat_Nextera7 ...
ATTGCCCAGGTTGACCGTGCCCGAAGAGTGAGGGGCGTCGAGGATAGATACGCCACTACACGGCGGAGAAGGTAGATAATACCGCCCGTGCCGGCGAGCAGGAGAACCATGATCAGGCCGACCGGATAGGATTGCCGGATATTGCCCAGCACCTCATTGGTATAAACAAGGTAGTCGACGGCAATGAAATTAAACCGCGTATTGAATTCATCCCAGAAAAGCCATTCGGCAATGGCGTTGAACAAAAGGCCGAACGCAAGGAGGAAGGTGAGCGCGTACAGAATATAACGGCCTGTGTTTTTTTCAAAGAAATGAGCCGGTGCGAACCAAAGGAACAATACAAAAGGAATGACCAGGTAGCTGGCGTTCGCGAGGTCGAAGAACAGCCCGAGAAAAAAAATCCCCGAAAGTTCGGTAAAAGTAAAATCGATTTCAGGCGATGACCGGATCAACAACGCGATCCGCGTCACAAGCGAGATCGTTAAGAGCAGGAATGTCGCCAACGCGACAAGTCCGAAACGGTGGTGCAGAAGGATGGATATTTTTTCCCGAAAGGGGCTCATACAAGCAGCAAACGTACAATTTTTTATGATTATCTGAAGGGCGATGACAGGGCGGCGAATGCAGGCGGAAGAAATAACGCCCGAATTCTCCGGGGAAAAAAACCGGTGGGCTTCTTTTTGCGTTAATGTTGCGTTGCCGGATCAGGGCAGGAACGAACCGAAACAACCTCGTTCATGTTTATCCGGTAGTGATAACTATGAAAATGAATATCTTACGTGCCCTTCCGGCTGTCGCCATGATCGTGGTGTCGTGTTCCGGACAAAATCCAAAAACAACAACCGTAGCTATGAACAATCTGCCGACCACGGATGCGGACTGGAAGAAAAAACTTAGTCCGGAAGAATACCGCGTCCTTCGCGAAAAAGGAACCGAGCGCCCCCATACCGGCGAATACGACCAGAACTGGGAACCCGGTGTATACGTGTGTAAAGGGTGCGGCGCCGAGTTATTTTCGTCGACGACAAAATTTGACGCCCACTGCGGATGGCCAAGTTTTTATAAGAGCATCGACAAATCGAAAGTCATCGAAGTGGTCGATACCAGTTTCGGCATGCGCCGGATCGAAGTGCAGTGTGCCGTTTGCAAAGGACACCTGGGTCACGTTTTCGACGATGGTCCCGAACCGACCGGACTGCGGTACTGCATTAATTCGGTATCCCTCGGCTTCAAAAAGAAGGAGTAAACCATTTCCCTCATTTATTGACCCGCCGAAAATACCAGTAAAGCGGAATTCCAAGGGCAGTCAGTAACAATCCGAAAAGCGAATTGATCAACGGTGTGCGACCTGCCCAATAGTCGTTGATGTCGTGGAACAGGGTCAACACAAGGAAGATCACCGTCGCGATGACAAAGAGGGCGGGGACGAACGGGTATCCCCATACCCGGTAGGGTCGTTCGGCATCGGGCATTTTGCGGCGCAGGATGAAAACGCCAAAGGCACTTAACCCGTAAAAAAGCCAGCTGACGAACACGAGCATATCGGTCAGCATATCGAACGATCCGCTCAGCACAAGGAGCGATGTCCAGAGCGCGTGAAGGACCAACGCATTTCCGGGCGTGTGAAAACGGGGGTGAACCACGCCGGTCCAGGAAAAAAATCGTTTTTCAAGAGCCATGGCGAAACTTACCCGCGCCGTCGCCAGAATATTCCCGTTCGTTGTCCCGAATGTCGACACGATGACCATCGCGGCGATCAGGCCGCCGCCGATGTACCCGAAGGCGACGGTGGCTGCATCGGAGGCGACGAGATTCGATGAAGCTATGCGATCGATCGGCAGCATATAAACAAAGGCGAGGTTGAGCAACCCGTAAACCGCAATAGTAGCCGTGAGGCCTAACAGCAACGCGAGGTGGATATTTCGCCGGGGATTCTTTATTTCTCCCGCAATGAAGGTGACGTTGTTCCACCCGTCATAACCCCAGAACGCTCCCGATGTCGCCGCGACGATGGCGATGATGAGCGGCCACCCCGTCAGGTGGTGGGTAGTCGACGGCGTGACGATATTGTGCGCGGACCCGTTCGGCGAGAACAAAAGGCCGACGATCAAAAAGGCGATCGCCGCGATTTTTAATGCCGTGAATACGACTTGCAATTTTCCACCCGACCGGGTGCTCCGGTAATTCACCAGCGTCAACCCGCCGATGACGAGGATAGTCAGCGATTTGACGCCCAGGTTTTCGAACGGATAAATACGGCCGATTCCTGGAATAAACAGATACACTATTTTTTCAGCGTCCGCCGAAAGGCGCGGAAGTTTTACAAAGTACTCGGCATACGTCGCAAAAATGTAAGCGATCGATGCGACGCCGGCGGTGTTAAAGACCGCAAACGCTGCCCATCCGTAAAGAAAGGCAATGAAGTCGCCGTACATTTTCTGAAAGAAAACATATTGTCCACCGGTTTCGGGCATCATGGCGGCTACTTCAGCATTGGACAAAGCGCCCAGCAGCGTGAGTACGCCGGCGAAAACCCAGATGCCGATCAGGAGCAAGGGAGACCCGACCTGCGACGCCATCAGTGCCGGTTTCATAAAGATGCCCGAGCCGATGATCCCGCCGATAACGATCGAAACCGCCGACCACAGACCGAACGTCCGGTCAAGCTTCATGGGTACGGCCCAGGAATTCGGTGATCAACCGATGGAAATGGTGGGTTCCCTGTTCGCGCGTCGCGGAGTAGCGACCAAACGTATAGAACCTGGATCGAATTCCAAGCTGAACATTCTGAACAACGTCTTCGTCTTCCATTTCGACTCCATGAAGGTCGGCGCCCGCACCCTGCCTGAGTTTGCTTTCGTCGAGGACATACATCAGGAACGAAACTTTGGTCTTCGCCATTCCCATCGGCTTGACGATGTTGACGGACAATCCCCACGGATAAAAATTAAACATCATATTGGGGAAGACCCAGAAATAATATCCCGCTACTTTTTTCCCATAATCGGGGGAACCAGGGGGCAGGTCGAAGCACGCCTCGCTGTCCTTGGCAAAGCCAACCTGAACGTTGGAATAACGGAATAGCTCCGTGGAATAATTCCCGTAGTCGAGTACCGTGTTCAGGTTAGCGTGTACAAAGGGAATATGAAAACCTTCCAGAAAATTTTCGCAATAGAGCGCCCAGTGAGCATCCACCAGGTAGTCGCGCGAAAGTTCCGGGTGAAAGACAAAATCATTCAGGGGCAACCACCCGATGCGGTTCATCATCTCGGCAAAAAATGACACTGCCGGGATTGACCCGTGGAGTGAGGTGAACAGCATCTTACCCATTTCAAAAACCGGAAGCGCCGTAAGGTTATCGGCTTCGGATGGAAAATCCCTGACTTCCTTGAACTCCGGCATCGATATGAATTTTCCATCCAGGCCAAAACGACGGCCGTGGTACTTGCATCGCAAGTCATTTACTTTGCATGGTTTTTCGACGAGCAGATTCCCGCGGTGAGTACACACATTGGAGAGGCAGCGAAGGACGCTGCTCTTGTCGCGCGAAAGAATCAGGGGTTCGTGGAGGTAATGCTCGAGCAAGGTGACAGGCGTTACCCAACCGCCTTCTTTTACCTGATCCTTGTCGCCGACAAATTGCCAGGACGGCGCGAAAATTCGTTCCTTTGACTGCTCCAGGTAAACGGGATTAAGGTAGAACTCCGTGCTGAGTGTTTTGGCTTTTGAGATGTCGGGGTCAATGCCGGGCAAGGCGAGGGGCATGGGTATATTTTTCTTAAATTTAGAAATACCTTTTGATTTACGGCCTTTGTCATTTGTCCGACAACCAATTTAGAAGCGCTTTACGTACCTATGCCTATGAACCGAATTCAAGTTGTAACCTATCTGGTAGCCCGGCTGCTGGTGGCGATCATTCTTCTCCAAACCCTGTTTTTCAAGTTTAGTGCATCGCCGGAGTCTGTTTACATTTTCACGGTGGTTGGTATGGAACCCTGGGGCCGACTGGGTACAGGCGTTCTCGAACTGATCGCGTCGGTCATGATCTTCATTCCCGCGTTGACCTGGGTGGGAGCGGGGCTGGCGCTGGGGCTTATGGCCGGGGCGATCTTCATGCACCTCACGCGACTGGGCATTGAAGTTCAGGGCGATCACGGGCAACTGTTTATCTATGCTATAATAGTGACGCTCTGTTCTCTTTATGTGTTATGGGCGGACCGGGGAAAGATCCGGCATTTTTTGGGAATCCGGTGAGCGACCCGGAAAGGTCATGTTGCTACGAGACTGTAAAGGGCATACAGCACGATTAGCAAAAGCATCACGCCGTACATGACAAGGTCCACCCGCACATAGGGTTTGTATTGCGTATAAAATTCCTTCAGTTTTCTGAACATACCCGCTGCGGTATCACCCTGGGGTTACCGAACGAGTTAAAGATAGGAAGTCCCTTTAGATTGTGAAAAACGAGGTGTAGTTTAGGACTTTCATTTCCTGATCTGAGGGCTATGCGACCAGCGTTGGCGGCGGTATTGTTTCTGACTTCGATCGGCTGGTCCGTGGCGCAGGAGTCGGCAGTCCAACAAACTAATCCGCCGGGGTTGAAGTGGTACCAGATCAACACGCCGGGGTTTCAGATCCTTTATCCCCAGGGAATCGATCAGCAAGCTCAGCATCTCGCCAACACGCTGGAGCGGGTCCGTATTCCCGAATCACGCTCCATGGGTGTGAGGCCGAAAAAGATTTCTATCATTCTTCAAAACCAGTCCTCCGTATCGAATGCCTTCGTGATGTTGGCGCCGCGACACTCCGAATTCTATGCGATGCCGTCGCAGAATTATAATTTTCTGGGCACAAACGACTGGCTGACGTTATTGTCATCGCATGAATACCGCCATGTTGTCCAGTTCCAGCGGGCCATCACAGGATTCAATAAATTCTTCTATTACATTTTCGGGCAGCAGGCCGTTGCGGGATTTGCGGCCGCTGCTGCGCCGCAATGGTTTTGGGAAGGGGATGCCGTGGCGACTGAAACCGCGTTCACCCATAGTGGCCGCGGCAGAATTCCGAATTTCAATTTATTGTTGCGAACAAATTTTCTGGAAGGGCGAACCTTCCGTTACAACAAAGCCTATCTCGAATCCTATAAAAATAAAATTCCTGATTGGTACGTGCTCGGGTACCACATGGTTTCCTACCTGCGCGAAAAAACCGGCGACAAAGACATCTGGGAAAAGATCGTGAAGCGATCCTGGGGCCACCCCTTCATTCCGTTTACGTTTTCGAACGCGATCCACCGGGAAACCGGCCTTTATGTCAATGGTTTGTACCGGGAAATGGCCGGATACCTCACGACCAAATGGAAAAGCGAACTCGAGGGGCTGCCGATCACGGCCTTTGAATCCGTTACCATCCGCCCGAACGCCGCGTATACCGACTACCTCTACCCGCAGGTTCTCCGCGATGGAACCGTGGTGGCGCAAAAATCGGGAATTGGTGACATCGAGCAACTCGTCGTCCTGAAAAGAGAAGGCGAAGAAAAGGCGTATGTACAGGGCATGATGAACCCCACCGGAATGATGTCGGGCGAAGGATCGAAAATAGTCTGGAACGAATTCCGTTTCGACCCGCGCTGGCAGATGCGGACCTACACGATTGTAAAAGGGTATGATTTTGCCACCCGAAAAGAAACAGTGATTTCGCGGAAATCAAGGTATGCTTCCGCGGCACTGTCGCCCGATGCTTCCAGGGTCGTCACCGTTGAGACCGGCACGGACTATCAAACGCGGCTCGTTGTTCTCGACTACGCCACAGGCGCCGTCCTGAATCAACTTCCGAATCCGACCAACGATTTTATTTCAATGCCGCGCTGGAGCGAAGATGGCAATTCGATCATTGCCCTCAAAACGAACAAAGAGGGTCGTACCATCACCCGCTATGATATCGTTTCGGGAAAATCCGCCGACTTTTTTCCGCCCGCCGAAGAAAATCTCGGGTACCCGGTCCCCGCTGGAAAATATATTTTATACAACTCGCCGTACAGTCAGATCGACAATATTTATGCGCTTGATACAGAAAGTGGAAGCCGCTACCAGATTACCTGCAGCAAATACGGCGCTTACAACGCGGCGTTGTCGCCCGATAAGCAGACTCTCTATTACAACGAGCAAACGCGAAATGGCTTTGATGTCGTTAAAATTCCGTTCGATCCACGGTCCTGGCGGCCGCTCGCCGAGGTAAAGGGAGCGCCCGGATTTTACGAACACCTCGCCCGGCAGGAAGGCCAGTCAAACCTGCTCGACAGTATTCCTGACAAGGTCTATCCGGTGACCCGACTTCACCGCGCCAGCCAGATGATCAATACGCATAGCTGGGGACCGTATTTCAGCAATAGTTTTGCCCAGGCCCAACTCGGAATTTTCTCGCAGGATATTTTGAGCACGACATCGATCAATGGCGGTTATCAATACGACCTCAACGAGCGAACGGGTTCGTGGCAGGCGGGGATAAGCTACCAGGGTTTTTTTCCGATCCTTGATTTTCAATTACTCGCGGGAAACCGGGAGCAAAAAACAAGTGTAACCGACAACGAAGGCCGGGTCAACGTCAAGCTCGACTGGAAGGAGACGGGGACCACACTCGGCTTGCGCGTTCCGCTGGTATTCACCCGGTCCAAATACTTTTCAAGCCTGGAGTTCGGGAATTACCTGGGGGTGACGCAGGTTTCGTCTTTCCGTAACTATGCCACACGGGGTGATACGGCCCTTACTCTTGGCAACACGTCACGCTATGTTCCGATCAAACTTCGTGTCGACAGCGGCAATGTTCAGCGACTTGATAATTTCAACTACTTGTTAATCGACCAGCTCTCCAACGGTACGTTGTTGTCCAATTATTTCTATGTGAACTATACGCATCTTTTAAAGGAAAGTACGCGCGATTTCAACCCGAAATTTGGTCAGGCTTTATATTTCGATTCCTACAGCACACCTTATGGTGGAAAATTCAATGGTAACTTGTGGGATGTCCGTGGCCTGTTCTTTTTCCCCGGGCTATTCAAACACCATTCCCTCTTCTTCCGGACGGGATACCAAAGTTCGCTTTTGAGTCCCAACACCAATACCTACACGTTTCGCAATCAGCTTTTCAAACCGCGCGGATACGCTTATCCCAACGACAGCAGGTTTTATACGCTGCAGACCAACTACCAGTTGCCAGTCTGGTATGCTGACGTTGCACTGGGCCCCTTATTGAATGTGCAACGCATTAAAGCAAATCTTTTTTATGATTTTGGAAACGGTCAGGGGAGTTCCTACTTGTACGATGTGAGCCACCCGGCGTTGTATGTGATCAACCACTCGGTAAACTATATTTCGGAGGGGGTGGAGATGACGTTCGACATCAACGTAATGCGTCTCCTTCAGCAGGTGGAGGTGGGTTTTCGGATATCCCACATTACCGCGAATGCCTACAACAACAGCGGGATGGTATTCGAATTCCTGATTGGAAATATTCCGTTTTAATCCCCGCGGAGCACTTGAAAATAGGTGTATTTAGACCTATTTTTGAACCTGTTTTAATCTAAAAACACAACGCGAAAATGGCCGAGATTGTCCGAATGCCCAAAATGAGCGATACTATGACCGAAGGAGTCATCGCCAAATGGCATAAAAAAGTGGGAGACAACGTAAAATCGGGCGAGCTCATGGCGGAGATCGAAACCGACAAAGCGACGATGGACTATGAGTCGTTCAACGATGGAACGGTATTGTACCTGGGGGCAAACGAAGGACAGGCAGTGAAGATCAACGATGTACTCGCCGTTGTCGGCAAAAAGGGAGAAGACTTTACTGATTTGCTGAAGAGCGCGGGCAGTACGCCGGCTGTGGAAACCAAAGCCGCAGCCGCGGGATCGGCCCCTGCAACTTCCTCCGGCGGCGCCAGCGTCGCCACGGCAGCGCCGGCCGAAAAGATCGATACATCGGGAATAAAAGCTGAAATCGTGCTCATGCCGAAGATGAGCGATACAATGACGGAAGGCGTTATCGCCGCCTGGCATAAAAAAGTCGGCGATACGGTAAAAGCCGGTGAACTGATGGCGGAGATTGAGACCGACAAAGCGACCATGGAGTACGAATCCTACAACACGGGGACGGTACTGTACGTCGGAGCAAAAGAAAAGGAACCCGTAAAAGTAAACGGTGTCCTCGCGATCATTGGCGAACCGAACGCCGACTGGCAGACGCTGCTGAAAGCGCACCAGGCAAATGGGTCCTCACCGGCTGCGCCACCGCCGGCGCAACCCGCTGCGGCGCCCGATCCGGCTGTTCAGGCAGCGTCCGTTCATGAAAGCTCGAGCAATGGCCGAATCAAAGCATCGCCCTTAGCCAAAAAAATGGCGAAGGATCTCGGGTTCGATATCGGCAAGATCGCGGGTTCCGGGGAAAACGGCCGAATTACCCGGCGTGATGTAGAAAACTACAAGCCCTCGGCGACACCTCCCGGAGCTGCAAAAAGTTCGGCGCCGGTCGTGTTGCCTCAGGTGGTCGGAAAAGAAAGCTTCGAGGATGTGCCGGTGTCGCAAATGCGCAAGACCATCGCACGCCGCCTGGCGGAAAGTAAATTCTCCGCGCCGCATTTCTACCTCACGATGGAGATCAATATGGACAAGGCGGTGGAAGCACGCAAGAGCATCAATGAGGTATCTCCCGTAAAAATCTCATTCAACGATATCGTCATCAAAGCCACTGCCGCGGCGCTCCGCCAGCACCCGGATGTCAACGTCAGTTGGCTGGGCGACAAAATGCGCAAGAATCAACACATCCATATTGGGGTGGCGGTGGCCGTGAAAGACGGCCTTCTCGTACCGGTAGTCCGGTTTGCCGACAACAAGTCGTTGTCGCACATTTCCGTGGAAGTAAAAGACCTCGCGCAAAAGGCACACGATAAAAAATTACAACCTTCCGACTGGGAAGGAAGTACGTTTTCTATTTCGAACCTGGGCATGTTTGGGATCGAAGAGTTCACGGCCATTATCAACCCGCCCGATGCCTGCATTCTGGCGGTAGGAGGGATCAAAGAGACGGCGGTCGTGAAAAACGGCCAGCTGGTCCCCGGGAATGTCATGAAAGTAACGCTGTCGTGCGATCACCGCGCCGTAGATGGTGCCGTGGGGTCGGCCTTCCTGAAAACCCTGAAGGGATTGCTTGAAGATCCGGTCAGGATATTGATTTAGCATTCACGATTTTATTGATACGATTTGGATCTGTACGACGACAGACCGGGGACTTCTGATTTCCAACGCCAAGTGAAAATCCACTCCACTACCATACTTGCAGTTCACCACAACGGCCAGGTTGCCATCGGAGGCGATGGGCAAGCTACCATGGGCAACACCATCGCGAAAAGCAACGTGCGGAAGATCCGCAAGCTGCAAGAAGGAAAAATCCTGACCGGATTTGCCGGCTCCACGGCTGACGCGTTTACCCTGCTGGACCGTTTCGACGAGAAACTAAACAGTTTTTCAGGCAACCTGAAGCGCGCCGCGATCGAATTAGCGAAGGATTGGCGGACCGACCGCTACTTGCGCCGTCTTGAAGCGATGCTGATTGCCGCCAACCGTGAAGAGATCCTGATCCTTTCCGGAACCGGCGATGTGCTCGAACCCGACAACCAGGTTGCTGCCATCGGTTCGGGAGCCATGTATGCCCAATCGGCCGCGTTGGCGCTACGGAAACATGCCCCTCATTTGTCCGCCGAAGAAATCGTTCGCGAAAGCCTGACGATTGCAGCCGACATCTGCATTTATACCAACCACCACCTCGTGATCGAAAAGATCTCCTGATTTTTTTCGGTCCTTTTAACCCCTGTAACTATACCCGCATGAAAAAGTTTCTTCTGTTCGCCGTTCTTGTCGTTTCATCATTCGCCCTCCAGGCTCAAGGGGTTTCCGATACATCCGGGAATACCGTGTACCGCGAAAGCTATCCCAAGATCAATGACCTTGTTCATACCCGGCTTGACGCGAAATTCGACTTTGCGAAATCGTACCTCTATGGCAACGTGACGATTACCCTGAAGCCTCATATTTACGCGGTGGACTCGCTGCAGTTGGATGCCAAAGGAATGGATATCGCAAAAGTATCGCTCGCGAAAGGCACCGTCCTGCAGCCGCTGAAATTCACCTACGATGGATGGATCCTTACCATTCGCCTAGATAAAAAATACAAAGCGGGCGAGTCCTACACGGTGAATATCGTGTACACCGCCAAACCTAACGAAGTGAAAGTAAAGGGAAGTGACGCGATCACGGACGCCAAAGGCCTCTATTTTATCAATCCCAAAGGCGAGGATAAGGATAAACCCACACAGGTCTGGACACAAGGAGAGACCGAAGGTACGTCGGTCTGGTGCCCCACGATCGACAAACCTGATCAGAAGACAACCGACGAGATCCTGATGACCGTACCGGACAAGTACGTCACCTTGAGCAACGGCCGGTTGGCGAGTCAGAAAAAAAACCCCGACGGCACACGGACCGACGATTGGAAAATGGAACTCCCGCACTCCCCTTATCTTTTTTTTATGGGTGTAGGTGACTATGCTATTGTCCGGGACAAGTACAAAGGCAAGGAAGTGAATTACTATGTTGAGAAAGAATATGCCTCGACAGCGCGAAAGATATTCGGCCTTACACCGGCGATGATCGCGTTCTATGAAAAGATCACGGGGGTAGCCTATCCATGGATCAAGTACTCGCAGATTGTCGGACGCGACTATGTTAGCGGGGCCATGGAAAATACCACCTGTACCCTCCACCAGGAGTCGGCGCAGCAGGACGCCCGGCAACTCATCGACGGCAATGGCTGGGAGAGCGTCATTGCGCACGAGTTATTTCACCAGTGGTTCGGTGATTATGTCACCTGCGAGAGCTGGAGCAACCTTACCGTCAATGAGTCCTTTGCCGAGTACAGTCAATACCTGTGGAAGGAACACCAGTACGGAGCGGACGCGGCCGCCGAGGAAGGGCACAACGACATGTTTCAATACCTGAGCAGTCCCCCGGATGCGAAAAAGGATCTCGTCCGGTTCTATTACGCCGACAAGGAGGACATGTTCGACCTGGTGAGCTATCAGAAAGGGGGACGGGTCCTTCACATGCTCCGGACCGCCGTCGGAGACAGCGCCTTTTTCAAAGGATTGAATCTCTACCTCACCACCAACAAATTTAAAAACGGAGAAGCGCATCAACTTCGTCTCGCGTTAGAGGAAACGAGTGGGCGTGACCTCAACTGGTTTTTTAACCAATGGTATTTCGGTTCGGGGCATCCCAAGGTCACGATCAGTTATCACTACGACGATGCCGCTAAAAAAGTAAGTGTAACGATACGGCAAACGCAGGGTGGAAAACCGTTCGAGATCCCGCTGTCGATCGACGTTTATGAAGGGACAGCGAAAGTGCGCCATGAGGTGCGGATTTCGCACGCCACCGAAACCTTTACGTTCCCGTACAACAGCAAACCCGAACTCGTCAACGTAGATGCTACCAAATACATGCTGTGGGAAAAACTAGACAATAAAACACTCGACAATTTCATTTTTCAATATGCGCATGCAGGAACGTATGAAGACCGGCTGGAAGCTATTGAGGCAGCCGCCGTTCAACAATACAAACCCGCGGCGATAGGCCTGATGAAGACGGCCCTGCGGGATAAGTTCGACGGCTTGCGGAACCATACGCTGGACCGGATCGATTTCAAGGTCGAAGGAGTACGGGCCGAGGTCGAACCGATCCTGGTCGAGTTGGCCCGGTCGGATAAGAAATCGACGGTTCGGGCTAAAGCACTCGACCTGTTGGGAGACTTCAGAAAACCCGAATACAAAGATCTCTTCCTGGCCAATACCAAAGACTCTTCGTACAGCGTGGCAGGCGCAGCGTTAAAAGGGCTTTTGGAGGTTGACAGCCTTGGGGCGATGGCGGAAGCCAAAAAACAAGCGCATCAAAAAGTTGACGGGAAGCTCGCGGAAGTGGTTACCGACCTGTTGATTGCTTCAGGGTCGGAGGATGACTTTGAATTTATCGCCCGTCAATATGGTAAAATGCCCTTGTCGCAGACGAAGTTCCAGGCGACTGTGGGCTTTGGTGTTTACCTGGCAAAGGTTCAAAATACGGATCGTGTGAAGCACGGCGTAGACCTTATCGTAGCTTTTCGCGAATCTGTCCCCAAACAATTCCGCAATCAGACCGATCCAACCATCAACGGCGTTGTGTTAGGCGAGTTGGCCATCAAGAAGGACGCTGCCGGTGCCAAAGAACAAGCGGACTACATCCGGAGCCAAATACCTAAATAGCTAACTAGCCGGAGAGCCGCTGTTGTCAGGTTCATGGTCCGGGATCAAGGGCTTGGGTTCGGGTGCATGGTCTTTCGATTTGGTTGGTGACCCCTCCAGCAAAGCACCAAACGGCTTGAATGTTTTTGAAGAGTTGAGAAAGATCCGGAGTGTGCCAACGGCGGGGACGGCGAGGATCATGCCGGGGATGCCTAACATCCGCTCGCCAATAAGCAATGCGATAATGGCCGCTACGGCATTAATGCTGATTCGCGAACCCGTTATCCGGGGGGTGATGAAATTGCCTTCCAGGAATTGTACAAACCAGTGAACTCCGAGCACGCCGATCGCGTACCAAATGCTGTCTTTGGTCGCCAGCGCGACCAGAAACGGAAGGATGGCTCCGATGCCTATCCCGATATAAGGAATCATAACGAGCGTACCCGACAGAAAGCCGAAGAAAATAGCATGGTCGATTCCGAGGATCAGCAACCCGGTGGCGATCAGGGCACCCGTGATCGCAATCACGATGACCAGCCCGGTAATGTATCCCTGAACGACCTTTTCGACGTCTTTCTGCCAGATCAGTTCATCGCCGTCGGTGTAGGTAAGCATGAATACCTTGAACTTATCCCGGTAGAGCAGAAAAAGAAAAATATAAATTGGCACCTGGACGATAAAAAGAACGAGGTACGATGTCGACAGGAGAAGTCCGGCAACTGACGTCGAGAGTTCTTTGATGGCGTCGGTAGCATAACGCGCCTGGTCGTCGGTACCAATATTATAGGAATAGTGAAGGGTGTCGCTGGCCCGGTTTACGATCGAATAGAACTTCTGTTCAAGTCCCGGCAAACTGGCGATCAGGTTTGCGGCTTGCGAGATGACAAACCAGAGCGCAAGTCCGAAAATTGCGGTAGCGCCCAGCAGCGTGATCACGATCGCCACTATCCTGCCTGTTTTGCGCTCCAGTCTCCGCTCAATGGGGAGTAAGACGATGGAAAACAAAATGGCAAAAGCCACTGGAATGACGACATCCCGCAAGGCAATGATGCCCGCAATGACGATCACCAGGATCACCAACCTTTTGTAAATCTTGTCCAGCGTGTTCTTCGGTTGCATAGGTGTCGGGGTTATCGGGAGTTATGAATTTTCGATGGCGTTCAAAATAACCGTACAGGCTTCGCGGATTTCTTCGTCGAGGATGGTCAACGGAGGTGCGATGCGGAAACTGTACGGGTGCGAGAGGAACCAATAACAAATGACTCCTTCGCTTTTCGCGTAGGCGACAATCCGGTTGACGCGCTCGGGCGAATCGAAATCGATCGCAAACAGTAGTCCGCGCCTCCGGACCTCACGAATACGAGGATGGACGAGCAGGTGTTCGAAGAGTTTCCCTTTTCTCTCGACGTCGTCGAGGATCCGCTCCTCAAGAAGGACGTTCAGAGTAGCCAAGGCGGAGGCGCAGCAGACGGGGTTTCCGCCAAACGTTGTGATATGCCCGAGCATAGGATCGTGGGCGAGCGTACTCATGATCGTTCGACTTGAAATAAAAGCGCCGATGGGCAGTCCTCCGCCGAAGGCTTTGGCGATCGTGAGGATGTCGGGAACAATACCGAACTGCTCGAATGCAAACAAGGTACCCGTTCGTCCCATCCCGCATTGGATTTCATCAAGGATCAGCAGCGCGCCGGTTTCGGTGCATTTTTTTCTTACTGCCTGAAGATACTCGGTTGAGGGAATCCGCACGCCGGCATCCCCCTGGATCGTCTCCAGAATAACACACGCGGTTTGGCTGGTGATTTGTGTGAGGTCGTCCGCGTTGTTGAATTCGATAAACCGTACATCCGGCAGGAGTGGGCGAAAGGCGAATTTCTTTTCCTCATTTCCCGAAACGCTGAGCGCTCCGTGCGTGCTTCCGTGATAAGATTTGTGGCAGGACACGATTTCCGTTCGACCCGTAAAACGTTTCGCCAGTTTTAAGGCGCCTTCGTTGGCTTCGGCTCCCGAGTTGACAAAATAACTGCAGTCCAGTGCCGAGGGTAAGAGGGTGGACAATTTTTTGGCGAGTTGTAGTGGCGCTGCCTGAAGATACTCGCCGTAAACCATCACGTGCAGGTGTTTTTCAAGCTGGTCGCGGATGGCGGCTAACACGCGTGGATGACGATGGCCGATATTGCTGACGCCGATTCCCGAAATGAGGTCGAGGTAGCGTTTGCCACCGGGCTCATAAAGGTAGCTTCCCTCGGCGCGGTCTACGGGGATGAGAAACGGATAGCGACTGGTCGGCGCGAGGTGATTCAGAAAAACTTCGGAACGTAGTTCCATTCCACAAAACTAATCGATACCCGTCAGGTATTGAGTACCGCGTGGAAAAGAAAGTAGGAATGGAGAAAGTTAGTTGCCGAGGTGCCTGTTTTGCGGGGCGCCGGCGACCTGAACCCGGCCGGGAGATTCGCCGACTTCCGCCTGAGGCCGGCGTTTGGGTGGGCGTGAGGCGAAGTACGTCGTTTTCGGCGGAGTATCTCGTTTATATGCCAGCAGTCTGCATTCTTTGCCCGACCGGCGAAACTGAGCGCGGTACTTTTGCCGATGATGCCGGGTGGTGGCGCGCCGGAAGTCGGCGGCTTCCAGGGAAGACGAAATGATCATTCCTGCCACGATCGCCAGGATCAAGACAATAAATTGCCGTATCCGGCTGGTAATTTCAATATTCGTTGGTTGCTTTTTAGTCATCTTCTTTACTTCCAACCACAAAGATGCGGCGGATGCCAAGATCTTTTCGTGCGATTTCCTCTCATATCCTACACCTGTAGGCGTAAGTTGCGACCTCTGCAAGGCCCGATCGATCAGCAATAAAAAATAAACAATAAAAAATCACCTATCGCGTGCTGTCCAATTTGATAGCTGATTGTTTATTGTTTAGCAGTGATAAACGATTTACTTCGAAGTCAGCATGAGATCAGCAATAAAAAATAAGCAATAAAAAATCACCTATCGCGTGCTGTCCAATTTGATACCTGATTGTTTATTGTTTAGCAGTGATAAACGATTTACTTCGAAGTCAGCATGAGATCAGCAATAAAAAATAAACAATAAAAAATCACCTATCGCGTGCTGTCCAATTTGAGAGCTGATTGTTTATTATTTACCGCCGATAAACGATTTGCTTCGAAGTCAGCATGATCAGTAATAAAAAATAAACAATAAAAAATCACCTATCGCGGCTATCCAGTTTGAGAGCTGATTGTTTATTGCTTATTTCTTATTGTTTATTATTTACCGGCGATAAACGACTTTGCTTCGAGGCCCTCGCGATCAGCAATAAAAAATAAACAATAAAAAATCACCTATCGAATCTAACACGATTTAATAGCTGATTGTTTATTGTTTATTTCTTATTGTTTATTGTTTACCGCCGATAAACGAATCGAATTACTTTTTCGCGACTTCTTGCACCAGGTCGATCAATTTGTTCGAGTATCCCCACTCATTGTCATACCAACCGACAACTTTTACAAACGTATCATTCAGGGAAATGCCAGCCTTTGCGTCGAAGATACAGGTACGAGGATCGCCTACGAAATCCTGGGAAACGACGTCATCTTCCGTATAGCCCATGATTCCCTTGAGCTCTCCTTCGGAGGCTTCCTTCATAGCGGCTTTGATCTGCTCGTAAGAAGCTGGTTTGGCCAGCCGCGCGGTCAGGTCGACGACGGAGACGTCGGGAACGGGAACGCGGAAGGACATGCCGGTCAGTTTTCCTTTCAGCTCGGGGATGACGAGAGCGACGGCTTTGGCGGCTCCGGTCGAGGAAGGAATAATGTTCTGGTAAGCGCCGCGTCCGCCACGCCAGTCTTTATGCGACGGACCATCGACGGTCTTTTGTGTTGCCGTTACCGCATGGACGGTGGTCATGAGACCCTCGAGGATCCCGAATTTGTCGTTGAGTACTTTCGCCAGCGGAGCGATGCAGTTGGTGGTACACGATGCGTTGGAAACGATGGTATGTTCTTTTTTAAGATTCTTGTGGTTAACGCCCATGACAAACGTGGGTGTATCGTCCTTGGCGGGCGCGGACATGACGACTTTTTTGGCGCCCGCGTTGATGTGCTTCTGCGCATCGGCCAGCGTGAGGAATAATCCTGTCGATTCGATGACGATCTCGGCACTGACTTCCGACCATTTCAGGTTGGCGGGATCTTTTTCGGCTGTTACCCGGATCGTTTTGCCGTTGACGACGAGGTGCTTGTCTTTTACTTCGACCGTACCGTTGAACCGGCCATGGGTGGAATCATATTTAAGCATGTACGCCATGTAATCGGGCTCGACGATGTCGTTAATACCGACGATTTCGATGTCGGGGCGGTGAATAGCGGCCCGGAAAGCAAGTCGGCCAATACGTCCAAAACCATTGATGCCAATTTTTGTCATGTGAGTAGCGTGTTAAATTTTGCGACGCAAAAATAGAGGACTGGAGAGCCAAAACCAACTGTGGTTTCGGTCGGGGAGGAGCTATTTTTCCGGTGGCGATTTCAATGGTTTGCGCCGGGCGGTAAGGCGGTTGAATTTTTTGGCTGGACTTTGGTAATCCCCGATGGAAATCTATCTTTGCGACACTTTTCCCAAAAATGGTCTGTTCGTCTAGGGGTTAGGACACCAGATTTTCATTCTGGTAACACGGGTTCGATTCCCGTACAGACTACTGGTTATTTGGCGCATGGTGATGTTGAGATTTTGTGATTCTGCCCAAAATTACCCCTTGAGCCAGCTTTTAAAGTCCGCTATTTTCGCACCGATTCTGCTTTAGAAAGGAAGTTTTCTTACCAGCGGTTGCTCTGGTTCCGGTTAATATCCCGACGACGCCAGCAGCTTTCACGATCCTCATAATTCACGTTTGTCCCATCCCGATGCAGGCGGAGCCTCGGCAACCCCTCGCAAAACTTGGGATTTCTTGACCCACATGGACGAATGCGTTATCTTGTTTCAGGCCGGTAGGTGAAGTTCCGCCTGCAGCGGAGGAAAAAACAACACTGGCCGGGGCAGGAGCAAGCTTGCGATATGCTCCAAAAAAGATGAAAGGAAATAATTCTGCTACCGGTAATACAAGTAGCCGCTGGTTGGCGGCCATTATTCAAAACCCGATGCGACAATTCCCAATCTTCCTGACGTTGGTCTTGATATCATGCGGTAAATCACCTGACAACAAATTGGAATTGGCGACAGCCGACACGGTTGCTGAATTTCCCGGCGGGGACCAAAAACTCAATAGTTATATTAAGGACAATTGGAAATGGACCGAACCGGCGGACACGATTAACAGTTTTATTTATGTTAGTTTCATGGTAAGGAGAGAAGGAACTATAACGGACATTAAGATTGCGAAAGGGAACGGTTGTAAAAGTTGCTACGCCGAGGCGGTTAGACTTGTAAGGCTAATGCCAAAATGGATTCCGGCGCGGAAAAAGGGTGTGACCGTTGATCAAATGCATGTCTTACCAATCCTGTTTCAAAGCTCGGCAATCGCCGACAGGTTCGCTGAATTTCCTGGCGGAAGGCACAAACTCGACCGCTATATTAAGGACCATTGGAAATGGATTGAACCGGCGGACACGATCGACGGTTTTGTTTTTGTTAGTTTCAGGGTAAGAAAAGACGGAACGATAACGGACATTGAGATTGCCAAGGGAGGGTGCGAAAGTTGCAACACGGAGGCTATTAGACTTGTAAGGCTAATGCCTAAATGGATTCCGGCACAAAAAAATGGCGTGACCATTGATCAAACATATACGCTACCCATACTGTTTGAAAGCTCGGCAATTAATAAATAAACAAGGGTGCGTCAAATCGAAAAGACGAATAGCTACCGCCAACAAAAGTCGTTGACTGTGATGTGTGTGCTAAAAAATAGTTTTCCTTTAACGCGCCTGATTTTAGGGCCGTGTGTACAGCAATTTCCGGAGACGCCGCTGGCGCAAGTGTTCCCATTATTTTTTTTCATGTAAAGATTTCAACCTACGTGATCGTTTTACGGGCCGGCGAGGGGACACTTGTGCTTACCATGGCAGCAGTCTTCAGACTGCCTTGAGAATGGAATTGATCAGGAAAACCATTGGTTAAAGTTGCAAAGCACAGGAAATACAAAACTGTGAAGCCTTGCTTGAAGTGATATTGGCTTGAGTGGAGGCAGTCGGAAGATTGCCGGGAGTAAAAGGCACAAGTGTCCCCTTCCGGCCCGGAAAGAAACGCGGTCACGCGAACCTTATGTCGAAGAAGAGGATTGAGGGAGCA
>Ga0206891_10183_pt1 | contig 18608 bp, 11 predicted proteins | sample Alteio_BWOrgHeat_55_FD_153246 | JGI IMG/M metagenome (GOLD analysis project Ga0206891, IMG submission 153246) | Enriched cells from forest soil in Barre Woods Harvard Forest LTER site, Petersham, Massachusetts, United States - Alteio_BWOrgHeat_Nextera7 ...
TACTCCTTCGACGGGCAAGAGACAGGAGCCGAATCGGAGTTGACACGACTCGGGAATCTCATAGAACAGAACACACGGGAGTTGCACCGGCACGTCGCCGACTTGCTTGAGAGAGGCGTCGCTCAGCGACGTGGCGGTTGGCGAGCAATACTCCCTCACGCGATTGCCAACCGTTTGGCAGTGACGGCTCTGGTCAGGATTTCATCGTCCGCCATCAATGCGGAGCTCATTGATAGCGCACCAGAGCGCCTGCTTAAATCCTTCTCACGGAGGCTTGGCTATTTACACACGAGCGATGAGGCCGTAGAAATTGCTAAAGGGTGGCTAAAAATAGGCGGATTGCTGGGTGACGTCAACTCCCTCAGCGATGCCCAAAAGGCGATGTTCGAGAATGTTGCGCCAACTGCTCCAGAGCAGGCACTAGAGGCTCTTGAGCGGAGCCTAACCCAGCTCGACGATGTCGAGACGTTGTGGCGTGGCAGAGGCTACGTTCGTATCATCCGTTCGCTAGCATACGACTCTGCGCTCTTTCCGCGCTGTGTCGCGCTACTTTCCAAGCTCGCCGCAGGCAGTGACCTTCATGAGAATTCCAACTATGCGTTGAAGGCGTTGACTTCGCTGTTCCAAGTTCGCTTCTCCGGCACACACTCGCCAATCAAGCAACGGCTAAAAGCCATTCGCTCGCTGCTCTGCTCTGATCGAACCAAAGAACAGGCCCAGGGTGTGAAGGCGTTGGAGTCCGTTCTAGAGGCATGCTACTTGCAGCCCTTCGGTGATTTTGAGTTTGGCGCTCGCTCTCGTGATTATGGTTACTGGCCAAGCTCGCCAGCGGAAGTTAGGCACTGGTTCTCCCTAAGTTTGAAATGGAGCGCTGCGCTGGCGTGTTCCGATCAGCCAATTGCCCAACAAGTGCGATTAGCAATCGCAAAGAAGCTCCGATGGATTTGGGTAAGTGCCCGCGCATACAACGAGGTCGAATACGCGTGCCGCGATATTTCTCTAAAGGGGTTCTGGCCGGAAGGTTGGATCGCCGTCCGAGAGATTCAGAACCATGAGACGGCTGGGATGCCGCCGGATGTCTCAGCCCGCCTCGAAGCGGTCGAGGTGCTCCTTAGACCCAAGGACCTCACTCAACGGGTTCGGTCGCTCGTACTGTCTGGTGATCACCAGGACGCTTATCTAATCGACGTCAAAAGCGAGCGTGATAAGGACTTGCCGGGAAGGACCGCTCGGCTGGATGCTTCCGCAGAAGACTTGGGTAGGTCCGTTGCTGCGGACGAGCAGGCGTTCGACAAGCTTGTCTTGCAACTGGTCAGACACAGGGGGCGCCTGTGGTGCTTCGGGCGGGGTTTGGCACAAGGAACACACGAACCCATAAAGATATGGGATGGCTTGGCTAGGGCTCTCGCCGCCACGCGCGAGACCTTGCGAAACGTTCATGTCCTCCAAGGATTCTTGCAGGCACTCCACGAGATGAACCCGGAGTTGGCCAACGTGATCCTCGATTCCGCCCTTTGTAGCGATCCAACAGCTTCATGCCTGCCCTCCCTCCAGGTTGCCGTTGGAATCGACGAACGCGGCATCGCGCGTCTCATGAGGTCGCTTTCATTGGCTCTCACAGCCATTGAGAGCTATCGGGTGCTCGGTGGTGGTGGCGCTTCAGATCTGATTCCCGCGAATCAATTTAGGCTTCTGGTGTTGGAGATCGCGGCAAAACCAAATGGTTTCAGCGTAGCGGCTGACATCCTAGGCATGAGGCTTAGTTCCCCTCGAAGAGAAGGGAAAGTGAATGAGCCGGAGGTAATTGACGCCGGTCGCGAATTGATAAGGCGAGTGCCCTTCAGTTGTACCCAAAACGACAGTTTGGACTACGACCTCGGCGTGGTGAGCAGATCGTGCCTCGGTGGAAACGAAGGTCGGGCGGTTGTCTGGGAACTGTGTAGTAGGCTCAAGGGCGAAGCGACAGGAGCGCTGGCCAACGCGTTCTATTTTGACGATCTGATTGCTGGATTGTTCACCATTCAACCAACCGCTGTGTTAGATGCGCTCTGCGGCGTGGACGACAAGCAACTCCAAAGTGGACTCGATCTGCTCCGCCAACTTCGGCGGATGCCGCTCGATTTCATGCCAGAATCTGAATTGTTCGATTGGTGTGATCAAAAGCCAGCCTTTCGGTATCCAATGGTCGCCTCCAAGATCTCTATCGTCGAGGGCACAAACCAAGGTGAACCACAGCGATGGACACCGCTCTCTCTCCATTTGCTGGATAAAGCACCCGATCACGTTGCGGTACTTGCGCAATACTCGAACCAACTCGGCTCGATTGGATGGGATGCCTCGCTCGCAGCCACGGAGACAATCAAACTTCTCGGCGTACTTCGATCGCACAAAGATCCCAGTGTTAGACAGTTCGTTGCGAAGGAGATCGCTCGGCTTGGCAACGTTATTGATTCTCGAAGGAAAGCTGACAGAGAAGCCCAGAGGAAACGCGACGAGAGCTTCGAATAGCGGGAGCGGCGCGTACTGGATTGCGCTCAACATACGCTAGCACTCGTGGTAGGTGGCTGGTGGAGAGCGCACACGAGTAATAGCGGTTTTGCCACAAATGGCCGCTGCGAAGGCGCTTGGCATTCACCACTTCTCATAGGTGCTGGTACTTTTTTACCGCGGCGCGGTGCCAAAAACCGGGCGCAACCATGGCGATTCGCTGTATGCTCAACGAGGCTGGGAAGCCAAAATGGAAATCTCGGATAGAAGTATTTTTCTGTCCGCAGGACTACCGTCGGTTTCGAATCAGCCAACAATTTCATTAGAAACTAAGAGGACATCATGGCGGTTCCGGACGCGGCAACATTTTTGGGATGGACTGGAAAAACAACGGAGGGCAGCATCTCGGGCATATGCGACGGGCTCAGGGCTCACACTGCTACGCCCGGAATAGACCAGTTGTACATCGTCTACAAGGAATGCGAAGACTGGCTCAAAAAGAATTTAAGCATCCTGTTTGCCAAATCGGGCGAGCGACAAAAGGAGGCTGGAGTCAAAAGATTGCAGGGCGAGGTAATCGACGACCTGAACGGCCTGATGCCAGGTCTCGGCGACGCGCTGCAGGGCTATCAGTACAAGAAGGGCACCTCCGGTGTGATGGGCGGGAAATTCGCAAGCCTCGGGGCCGGCTACGCCAATGAGAGAAAGAGCTATCTGGCGTCGGGGAAACAGCAGGCGCCGGTCTCAGCTTCCCGCGTACACACAATGACGACAGCGATGGGCACGAATTTCGCCAGTCTGAGCGTCCAGGACTTCGAGAGACTCGGCAGTGACCAGGCCTTATTGAGGCAGCACCTCAACAACGGTACTGTCGTGCGAATGTACTTCCTGAACAAGATTCAGCGGTTGAGACTTCTGGCGACGTGCGATCGACAGAATCCGCTTGGCGCACGCTGGGTGGACATTAGCGGAAATCTAATGAGCACGAAGATGGAAGCCAATAATTTTCTGGGCGAGGAAAATGTGTGCCAGATGTGGGCCATGGACCGCTACGGCAATCTGTTTGTCGACTACGACAACGCGGGGCACGGAAGATATGCGATGAATTTGAATGCAAACGTAGTAATGGGGGCCATAAGATCTCGAGGCCAAACTAACCACTCGTCATTCTGCGCCGGGAAGGATGTCATCTGCGCAGGGAACATCTTTTTCTGGAAGGGGCAACTGCTGCATATCGATAACGGCAGCGGGCATTATGCGCCAAATCGCCAGGCACTTTACAACGCCGTGAGCATCCTTTGGAACGCCGGCGCGGTGCTTGATTATCTTCGCGTAGGGGTCCAGGGTGGGCCAAACGTGGCCACCACCTTTCACAAAGGAACGACTTTTCTCCAAAACGGAGGGGCTGACTGGCGTCAGCAGGACTGGAAAGCGGACCAGGATGCGATTTTCAGGGCTGTCCCTGGGTTTCAGTCCTGACCGCACGAAAGAACCCAAAAACTGCGAAAAAACGACCAAAAGACGCTTGGTCGTCGGCAAGGTTAGTTGTAATTCGCCGGTAGGCAGTAATTGACAATGAAGCGCTAAAAATCCTACACTTCACGGGATGCGACTATCTGTCTTCTGTCTGTTGTCCGCCGCCGTGTTTCCGTCACTGAGCCAAGCGCAGGGCGTACCTGTTTTCGAGGTTCAGCCGGGAGAAAGCTCGGTTAAATTCGATGTTGAGGCGTCGGTGCCAATAAAGGGCACATTCGGCAAGTGGGACGCCACGCTCACAATGAAGTCTCCTGATGCGAGGACTGCCGTTTTGGACATCAAGATTCAGGCAGCCACTGTGGACACCGGAAACGGCATGAAAAATGGCAAGCTGAAGAGTAAGGACTTCTTCGACGTCGACAAGAGTCCGTTGATCACATTTCACTCCACGAAGTCTGTACAGACCGGTCCTAATACTTTCGAGGTCGACGGTGACTTTACGATACGCGGCGTTACCAAAGCCGAGAAGCTGATGCTTACGTTATCCGGCAAGGGGACAGGCTCAGGCACGATACAAGGCACAATGGCGTTCGACCGCAAGGATTACGGGATGAACAGTGGCATTCCTTTTATCAAGATCGCCAATCGCGTTGAGGTGAATGTCGCCCTTAAGGCGAAGCGAGTCAGCGGCCCTCCGGTGGTCTTTCAGCAGTAGAAGACTAGATCTGGGCGATATTCGGCGCTTACTCGCTTGCTTACGCGCGCGGCTCGCCAGGAGCACGGTTCTCCGGAATTTACAGCGCGGACTAGTGACAGGTGGAGACGGGGCACAAGGCAGACGTCCGGCTTGGTGTCAAGCTGATAACCTTTGAGCACCGTAACCTCCCGTCATGCCTAAGAAAGTCGTGCCTGAGAAAGTAAGGTTATCGACCGACGAAAAGTGGGCGATCGAAACTTCGGCAGATGCCTCGGGACGACTCGTTCGTCTTGACGACTTCAGGAACAGCTGACGATGCCTGCTGGCGGCCTACTCGCTCTGCTCGATGACATTACGTCGGTTTTGGACGACGTAGCCCTGATGACCAAGGTCGCTGCCAGGAAGACCGCGGCTGTCTTGGGCGACGATCTGGCATTGAATGCGGAGCGTGTCGCGGGAGCCCGCGTGGATCGCGAGTTGCCCATCGTCTGGGCAGTGGCGAAGGGATCCGCGTTGAACAAGGCGATCCTGGTGCCTGCGGCTCTCGCGATCAGCGAGTTTGTTCCGTGGGCAATCCAACCGTTGCTGATGGTGGGGGGCGTGTACCTTTGTTTCGAGGGCGTGGAGAAGCTCGCGCACAAGGCGCTACATTCCGACCGTCCGCCAGCGCACGCGGGGATTGGTGGGGCTGCGGAGGAAGCCACTCTCGTAGTCGATGCCGCGACTTCGGAGCGGGCGAAGATCAAGGGAGCTATCCGGACTGATTTCGTACTTTCTGCCGAGATCGTAACCATCACGCTTGGAACAGTGGCCGGGGCCGCACTGGTGAAGCAGGTTGTGGTGCTGAGTGGTGTTGCCGCGATCATGACGGTGGGTGTGTATGGCTTGGTGGCCGGAATCGTGCGGTTGGACGACATCGGGCGATATTTGGCTAGACAGTCCGGTCTCGCGCTGTCGATCCGCCTCTCGCGTGTCCTGGGCCGATCGATACTTGCTGGCGCGCCTTACTTGATGAGGACACTGTCGGTTGTCGGAACCGCTGCGATGTTCCTGGTCGGCGGGGGGATTCTGACCCATGGCATTCCCGGCGCACATGACCTCATTCACCACAACCTGGTTGAACCAGCGGCGGGCATTCCGGTGGTTGGCGCGCTGCTAGGCTGGATGGCGCCACTGCTTGCAAACGCAATTGTGGGGATGCTCGCCGGTGCCATCGCACTGGCGGCGGCGATTTCGGTACGGACGATTTGGGCCGCAACCGCCAAACGATTATGAGCAACTCTCACGCGCCGACGCTCACCACAGTCTTTGAAATCCGGTCGATTAGAATGAGGCTTCATAATGCAAAGGACACTCAAACTAGGATCGGCAATTATAATTGCGGCGCTGACGACGGCTACGGCTTACGCTCAAACGGACCACTACCTACCTGGCTCGTTTAATATCCGGGATTTCGCCCTTCCCGGGCCGGGTTTCTATGGAGCGATCTACAACATCGGTTATTCGACTAGCAACCTGAAGGACGCTGACGGCAACACGATCAGCTCCATCACTATCACGGGTCCTGGTGGTCAGAGCGCATCGGTCAACCTTAAAGTGAATGTGAATCTTTACGCGTTGGCTCCTGCCGTTATCTGGGTGCCAAAAAAGAAAATACTCGGGGCGAAGTATGGCGTGATGCTCAGCCCCAGTTTTGCGAACGCCAGTCTCAACGCGCTGCTGTCCCGAGCCGAAGGAGATGGACTGAGCGCCAGTACCGGACAGTTCAATGTCGGGGATTCGTATGTCGCTCCGTTTTGGCTGGATTGGACCGGGAAGCATTACGACGCCATCGTTAACTACGGCTTCTACATTCCTACCGGGAAATACAACATTCAGACGGTCAATGTGCCTGTTGTCGGTCCTGTGCGCGTTGCGTCGGCCGACAATGTCGGCTTGGGCTTCTGGGAGAACCAGACCCAGCAAGGACTTTACCTTTATCCTTGGGCCGACAGACGGATGGCTATCGAGAACGTCCTAACCTGGGAGTTCGACCGACCGAAAAGGGGCTTCGATCTTACCTATGGAAACTACCTCACCTGGAACTGGGGCGTTAGCCAATACCTTCCCCTAAAAAAAGACCAATCTGTCTTAGCTGAATTGGGCGTCGCTGGATATGGCAACTTTCAGGTTTCCGATGACAGCGGCACAGACGCCACCAACCCTGACGTGCACGATAAGGTCTATGCCGTTGGTATACAAGCCGGCGTTACTATTCCGAAGCGGATGATTGTGGTGAACTTTCATTGGTTTCATGAGTTCGACGCGGTAAATCGTTTCCAGGGCACGGTGCTTGGGCTGAGTTTAGTTATGAAATTATAGACGCATATCGGGACAGGCAACGTGGCTCTTGTAGAGAAGTTTGCCGGATTCCATGACCACACGATGGTGCGAGTACGGGGCGGTTCAAAGTGTGACATTAAGGAGAAAAACATAGTGAAGCCATTCAAGGGAACCATCAATCTCGACGTCCGCGACTCCAAACCGGATTGGTCTGCATTTCTTTCGGACAAAGCGCCGAAAGATTCTCCAAATGTTCTTGTGATCCTGTACGACGATACCGGTTGCGCCGCTTGGGCGCCTTACGGCGGCCGGATCAATATGCCCACTCTGCAGCGACTCGCCGACAATGGGCTCACCTATTCGCAATGGCACACAACGGCGCTTTGCTCGCCGACGCGTTCCTGTTTGCTTACGGGGCGCAACCATCATCAAAATGGATTTGCTTCGATATCGGAGAACGCCAGCGGGTTTCCAGGCTACAATTCGCACCTGCCCCCGGAGAATGCGCCGATGGCGACGGTTCTGCGCGACGCAGGCTGGAGTACGTTCTGGGTGGGCAAGAACCACACCACGCCAATCGACGAGTTCACGATGGGCGCCTCCAAGAAGAATTGGCCGCTCGGGCAGGGCTACGATCGCTTCTATGGCTTCAACGGTGGTGAGACCAACAATTGGTATCCAGACCTCATCGAAGACAACCATTTCGTCGATCAACCCTACCAGCCGGAGGAGGGATATCACCTTTCGAAAGATATTACCGATAAAGCTTTGAGTTTTATCCGCGACGCCAAACAGTCGGAGCCCGACAAGCCTTGGTATCTGTGGTATTGCCCCGGCGCCAATCATGCGCCGCATCACGCTCCGCAGGAGTACATCGACCGGTACAAGGGCAAGTTTGACGACGGCTACGAGGCATACCGCGAGTGGGTGCTGCCGCGGATGATCCAGAAGGGAATTCTGCCCCAAGGCACTGAATTGACGCCGATCAACCCTATGCGCGAGGGGACGTACACGCGGGCAGACGCGGTTCGTCCGTGGAATTCACTTTCTGCCGAAGAGAAAGGCTGTTCTCGCGGATGGCGGAGGTCTATGCGGGCTTTTCCGAATATACGGATGCTCAGGTTGGCCGGATTATCGATTACCTCGAAGAATCGGGACAGCTGGACAACACGCTGATTATTTATTGTGCCGACAATGGCGCTTCCGGTGAAGGCAGCCCGAACGGTTCGGTGAACGAGGGGAAGTTCTTCAATGGTTACCCCGACGAGATCAAAGAGAATCTTGCCCTGCTGGACAAGCTAGGCGGCCCAGATACCTACGGACACTATCCAACTGGCTGGGCAGTGGCATTCTCCACGCCGTTCCGCATGTTCAAGCGCTACACCTACCACGGGGGTTCATGCGATCCACTGGTTATTTCCTGGCCGAAGGGAATCAAGGCGCGCGGCGAGGTACGCAGTCAGTACCATCACGTGACCGACATCGTTCCTACGATTCTCGACTGTTGTGGCGTGACGATGCCGGACACAGTAAACGGCGTGAAACAAAATCCCCTAGTCGGCGTTTCCATGCGTTACACGTTCGATGACGCCAAGGCGCCGACACGCAGGGTCACCCAATATTACGAGATGCTCGGCAACCGAGCAATCTGGCACAAAGGCTGGAAAGCCGTCACGGAACATGGTCCGTTCAGCGGCAGAGGCAATTTCGACAAAGACCGCTGGCAGTTGTTCAACACCGATGTGGACCGCGCTGAAGCACACGATCTCGCGGAACAGAACCCGGAGAAGGTGAAGGAGCTTGTCGCCCTCTGGTTCGAAGAAGCGGAAAAATATAATGTACTGCCTTTGATCGATTACTCGATTGAAAAAGATATCCAGAAGATTCTGGATCTGGAATATCACATCCCTGTAACGCCGAGCGGCACATACAAGTTCTATCCCGGAACACTTGCGATACCCGAACGTTCAACGCCGAACGTCCACGGCGTATCCTACAAAATTCTAGCGGACGTTGAGCTGACCAAAGATTCAAAGGGCGTAATCTTTGCCCAAGGTTCGCGGTTTGGAGGACATGCTCTCTTCATCAAGGATGGCAAGGTTACTTACGTATACAATTTCCTCGGCATCCCACCGGAGCAGCGAATCAGCGGCGCTGCGCCTTCTTCTGGCAAGCACGTCATCGGAGTCGAATTCACGAAGAAAAGGATGGGCCAATACAACGAATCACATGGTCCATTGAAGTTGTACGTAGACGACAAGGTTGTGGGTGAAAGTGAGATTCGCACCATGACGGGCCACTTCTCGCTGTGCGGCGAAGGGCTCTGCATCGGCTATGATTCGGGCGATGCGGTGAGTAGCGAGTACAGAGCGAACCCCAAGTTTACCGGGGGCACGATTGTCAAGGTTGTCTTCGACGTCGCCGACGACGCTTATGTTGACATAGAGCGGCACATGGCGGCTGCCATGGCGCGCGATTGAACGTTGGCGTGTCCGCTGGGCGACCAGGCTGGATCTACCGTTAAGCGTCGCTGAGCTTTGCGGGTGCCAACTCTCGATCTCAAGTCGCCCAGAAAATATTCTGAGTCGACTGCCACGCAAGATTCATCGGCCCTGGGGAATCAAAACGGCAAATCCGTGATAAACCTTTTACGAGGAACAAACTGAAATGCCAGACCCCAAGAGGACCGATTCGCATTCGCGTGCCGTCCTTCCCATTTCATCCCGTCCGCACCCCGGCCTCACGACCTATGACGCCAAAGATCCCAGTACAAACTTTCCGCCAATCGAGTCTCTGCGCCCACCCAAAGGCGCACCCAACGTACTGATCGTCCTGCTCGACGACGTCGGCTTCGCAGCGTCCAGCGCCTTCGGCGGACCGTGCCAGACACCCAACTTTGAGAAGCTCGCTTTCGGCGGACTGAAATACAACCGTTTCCACACTACTGCTCTCTGTTCGCCGACGCGGCAAGCGCTGCTTACCGGTCGTAACCATCACTCGGTTGGGATGGGTGGTGTTACCGAGATCGCCACCTCTGCACCCGGCTACAGCTCCCTATTGCCCAAGGACAAAGCGCCGCTTCCGATGACCCTCAAGCTGAACGGATACTCGACGGCGCAGTTTGGGAAGTGCCACGAAGTGCCGGTCTGGCAAACCAGCCCGTTGGGTCCATTCGACCAGTGGCCGACGGGAGGCGGAGGATTCGAGTATTTCTATGGATTTATCGGTGGCGAGACCAACCAGTGGGACCCCGGAATCTACGAGGGAACCACACCAATCGAGCCGCCGAAGACGGCCGAGGAGGGATACCACTTTACCGAAGACATGACAGACAAGGCCATCGCTTGGGTGCGGCAGCAGAAAGCGCTGATGGCCGACAAGCCTTTCTTCGTGTATTTCGCACCCGGCGCCTGCCATGCGCCGCACCATGTACCCAAAGAGTGGGCGGATAAATATAAAGGCAAGTTCGACCAGGGGTGGGACAAACTGCGCGAAGAGAGCTTGGCGCGGCAGAAGAAACTCGGCGTGGTTCCACAAAATGCCGAGTTGACGAAGCGGCCCAAGGAGATTGAGGCCTGGGATGAAGTCGGCCCGAAAATGAAACCGGTGCTGGCGCGCGAGATGGAGGTGTACGCTGGGTTCCTGGAGCACACCGATCACCATGTGGGGCGGCTGATCGACACGCTCAAGGACCTCCAGATTCTCGACGACACGCTGATCTACGTCATCATCGGTGACAACGGCGCCTCGGCCGAAGGTACCCCGAATGGCACGTTTAACGAAATGCTCATGCTGAATGGGATCACTGGCATCGAGACCCCGGAGTTCCTGACGGAGCGAATCGACAAGTTTGGCAGCCCGGAGTCATACAATCACTACGCTGTGGGCTGGGCGCACGCCATGGACACCCCTTACCAGTGGACCAAGCAGGTGGCGTCGCACTGGGGCGGCACGCGCAATGGGACGATTGTCCATTGGCCCAAGGGCATCAAGGCGAAAGGCGAGATTCGTTCGCAGTTCTGCCACGTGATCGACATCGCCGCGACCGTGCTGGAAGTTGCCCGCCTGCCTGAGCCGACGATCGTCAACAGCGTGCAACAAGCGCCCATGGAAGGCGTCAGCATGGCCTACTCGTTCGACGACGCTAAAGCCGCAGAGCGGCACGACCTGCAGTATTTTGAGATGCTCTGCAATCGGGGAATCTACCATAAGGGGTGGAGCGCAGTGACCCGGCACTCGACACCTTGGGCGATAGCCCCGACGCCCGCCTTCGACGACGATGTTTGGGAATTGTACGACGGCAGCAAGGACTGGACCCAAGCGCACGATCTGGCGAAAGAGATGCCGGAGAAGCTGCGCGAACTGCAGCGGCTGTGGTTGATCGAGGCAACCAAGCACAACGTTTTACCGCTCGATGACCGCAGAGTAGAGCGTTTCAATGCTGACATGGCGGGACGGCCCCAGCTCGTCAAGGGCAACTCGCAACTGCTCTTTGGCGGGATGGGAAGGTTGAGCGAGAACAGCGTCTTGGTCATGAAGAACAAGTCGTTTTCGCTCACCGCTGAGGTAGAGGTGCCATCGAAAGGAGCTGAAGGTGTCATCATCCACCAGGGCGGCGCGTTCGGGGGCATGAGTCTTTACGCCAAGGGTGGAAAAGTAAAGTTCGCCTACAACTTCTTCGGTCTGCAAACTTTTACCACTGAGGCGAGCCACCCAATTCCAACCGGTAAGCGCCAGGTGAGAATGGAGTTTGCCTACGATGGGGGCGGCCTCGCCAAGGGCGGCAACGTTAGTCTTTATTACGACGGCAAGAAGGTTGGTGAAGGCCGCGTTGAGCGCACGGTTCCCTTGGTATTTTCTGCAGATGAGACGACCGATGTTGGACGTGATACCGCTACACCGGTCAGCTCAGACTATACCCGCAGTACCAGCGTATTTAACGGGAAGGTCAACTGGGTGCAGATCGACCTGGGCAAGGATGTCCACGATCACTTCATCACTCCGGAGGAACGGCTGAACCTCGCTATGGCCAGGCAGTAGGCTGCTGCTAGCCTTAAGCAATGATGCCGTCCGTCGGCCCAGCACTATGGACGGTCGCAATCAATGACTAACGCCAATCGTAAGCGGACGTCTTTCAGATAGGCCTTCACGAATATCCAGTCGAGCTTAAAGTTTCTCTTCACCCCGCGTCGCCTCGGAGCTTGGTTGTCTTAAACCTTGGCGAGGCGAGACGAAAGGAATGATAATGTTCTGATGCCGGAGCTACAAAAAGCACGATGGGATCTCCTCCTTCTGGTGTCACTCCTGCTGCTGATCGTGGCGTATCCGATGTTAGATCACGGAGACGCGAGCACAATTATTCTCGGCGGATTGACGTTTGTGCCAGTTGTTCTTGGGACTCTGAAGCTGGCGCATATCAAAAATTGGGTATGGCCCTTAGTGTTGTTGATGTCAGTGTCGGGAGTTTGTGCGGTGGCCAGCACTATCCTCGGCAATCGTGTGCTCGCCGGGGTCAAATGGGGAATTCTGAGCGCCTTCTTCGCGTTAATAGTGGGCGGACTGTTCAACTACATCCGGAAGGCTCAGCCGATTACCAATGCGCACCTTCTTACTGCGGCCAGTATTTACTTACTGCTCGGCATGCAATGGTTTGCGCTCTACAGTGCCATTGATGTCTTCAGGCCTGGCGCGTTCCTGCACACGAGTTCCATCGCCGCCCAAAGAGAAACTGAACTTTTGTACTTTAGTCTGGTGACTCTATCGACGATCGGCTATGGCGACATTGTGCCGCTGCATCGCGAGGTGCGGATGTTGGCGGCGCTGGAAGGGATCACGGGAGTTCTCTACATTGCCATTACAGTTGCGGTCCTGGTCAGTGCGTACAAACCGCACGACAAGTCGAGCTGAACTTAGTCGCTTTTCGGTAACCAAGAAAAAATCGCGCCGTCTGGCCAATGACGGCTGCCGTTACATTCCACCGACTGTCAAATATTTTGAATCAGCGCCCGAGCGGGCGTCATTTTTGCCGTGTAGTTCTACCGCCCGTTGGAGGAGAAGAAGAATAAATGGCAAATATCGATGACACTGGCCGCATGGCCCCACCCGAGAAGTCCGCGGAAACACCGGGTTCACCCAGCGCGACCACCAGCATTGATGGAAAGTACTTGCCCCCGCCGCCCCCCAAGTTCGGCGGCGTTATCAATCTAAGCGCCGAGCAATCGAAGCCGTTCTGGCCACCCACGGTGGTGCCTCCTAAGGGGGCGCCGAATGTGTTACTAATCATGACCGATGACCAGGGTTACGGGGTCTCGAGCCCCTTTGGCGGTGTCATCCCGACGCCGGCCATGGAGCGGCTCGCGAAGGTGGGCTTGAGCTACACGCAGTTCCATTCCACCGCGTTGTGCTCGCCCTCGAGGGCGGCACTGATCACTGGCCGTAATCATCACTCGGTAGGTTCCGGCCAGATCGGGGAGTTATCCACCGGGTATCCAGGCTACAACTCGATCATCGGACCCGACAATGCGACCATCGCGACGATCCTGAAACAGAACGGCTATGCCACTTCCTGGTTTGGCAAGGAACACAACACTCCGAGCTTTCAATACAGCATAGCGGGGCCCTTCGACCAGTGGCCTGTCGGGATGGGGTTCGAATACTTCTACGGGTTCATGGGCGGCGAGACCGACCAGTGGACGCCGTACCTTTTCCGCAATCAGACGCAAATCTTTCCCTGGCTGGACAAACCGGGCTACAACCTGATCACGGACATGGCGGATGAAGCCATCAAGTACATGGAAGAAGTGGAAGCTGCCGCGCCCGGCAAGCCATTCTTTCTCTATTACGTGCCCGGGGGGACGACGCCCAGCCGTTGCTGGTTGGCGAAAATCCGCTCTCGCAAATCCGATAAAGGCTGGGAGGATTTGCGAGAGCGGATTTTCGCCAACCAGCAACGGCTGGGCGTCGTCCCCCCGGGCACTCAACTCACTCCCTGGCCGAAAGACATTCTGCCGGAGTGGGACACGCTGCCTGAGGAGAACAAGAAGCTGATGGTCCGTCAGGCAGATGTCTTTGGCGCCTACGTCGCCTACACCGACCACGAGATTGGCCGCGTGATTCAGGCGGTAGAGGATATGGGCAAGCTGGACAACACACTGATTATTTACATCAGCGGCGACAACGGCAACAGCGCAGAAGGCACCGTGGTGGGTACGCCAAACCAGATGACCGCCTACAACGGCGTTTTGGATTTGCCCATCGCCGAGCAGATGAAGGCTTACGACGCATGGGGCTCCGAGGAGACGTACCCGCATATGTCGGTGGCGTGGTCCTGGGCATTCGATACACCCTTCAAATGGACGAAGCAGGTGGCATCGCACTTTGGGGGCACCCGGCAGGGCATGGTCATCTCGTGGCCGGGCCATATCGAGGATCCTGGCGGCATCCGCACGCAGTTCCATCATCTTATCGACATCGTGCCGACCATCCTCGAAGCGGCTGGCGTGCAACAGCCACTAGCTGTCAACGGCATCACGCAGAAGCCGATCGAAGGCGTGAGCATGGCCTACACGTTCGAAAAGGCAAACGCCAACGCTCCGTCGAAACGGGAGACGCAGTATTTCGAGATGTTCGGCAACCGCGCCATCTACCACGACGGCTGGATTGCCGCCACGACGCCGCCGGAGCCACCGTGGCTGTTAGGCGCTAAACCTCTGCCCGAAGTGGTTAATGGCTACCAGTGGGAACTCTACAACATCGCCGAAGATTATTCGGAGAACAACGATCTGGCGGCTAAGATGCCTGACAAGCTACGTGAGTTGCGGGAACTGTTCATCGTGGAGGCTACCAAATACAACGTCTTCCCCTTGGACAATTCAACCTTGACGCGTCTTATTACCCCGCGGCCGAGCGCGACCGCCGGCCGGACTGTTTTCACGTACTCGGGTGAGATGCCTGGTATTCCCATCGGTAACGCACCCAGCCTTCTTAACAAGTCCTATACCATCACTGCCGAAGTGGAAATCCCGCAAGGCGGTGCGGAAGGAATGCTCGTCACGATGGGTGGCCGCTTTGGCGGATACGGCCTTTACGTGCTGAAAGGCAAACCGATCTTCACCTACAACCTACTCGATCTGGCGCGTTTCCGCTGGGAGGGCGCGGCGGCGCTCACGCCGGGCAAGCACACTATCGTGTTTGATTTCAAATACGACGGCCCCGGCCCCGGCAAGGGCGGCACCGGCATCCTGTCGGTGGACGGCACCGCGGTTGCCAACCAAAAGATGCCTCATACCATCCCGTTCATAATGGCTATCGACGAGACCTTTGATGTTGGCGTGGACACGCGTACGTCGGTGGACGACAAAGACTATCAGATCCCATTCCGCTTCACTGGCAAGCTGACTAAGCTCACTTTCAAACTGGGGCCGGAGGAGTTGATGCCGGCGGACCACAAGGCTAAGGCCGAGGCCGAAGCACGAGTGAACAACTAGTTCCATGACCGGGTGAAGAAGAGGGCCGAACAGGCTTGGTGTCCGATCACGACTCGCTTTCACTATAGATGGCGCGGGGTCGCGAAGGCTCGCTCGGAGTCTCGTTGCCCCGCGCATTTCATGGCGGTTATGCTCGGAAGTGAAGGGAACACGGCGTCGCAGGAAGATAGTAAATCCGCACGGGTTTCGTGAGCAACAGATCTATGCTTATCGCAGCAGCGCGGCCGAGGCTAATTCACCCGAAGCGAGTTGTACAGAGCGATAGATATCATAGGCGATGTTTCTCAGAAGAGTAAAAGAACGAGAATGAGAAAAGCGGGCGGCTCCAGGACGTATGTCGAAAAGAAGATCGTCGCTGGGGATTTGGACCTTCGCGAGGAAGGCCTCTCGCGAGACAGACTGTACGAAGTGGGTAGGCAGAGCCGGGTCAAGATCCCGCGCGAAAGTCACTCGGAGTGGAGTCCGCCCAAGGGCCGGCCCAACCCTGTAGCCACGGTGCTTGCGTCGAACAAGGGTCGCCAGCAGGAGTTGATTCCGATGCGCATGGGGCGTATGGCCGCGTCGCCATTCACCTTTTTGCGAGGGGCGGCAGCGGTTATGGCGTGGGATCTCTCCAAAACCCCTAACATAGGCCACCAAGTCGTGATGGACGGCGACGCCCATCTGAACAACTTCGGCTTTTACGGCACGGCTCAACGGGATCTGATTTTCGATCTCAACGATTTTGACGAGGCCACCTACGGCCCCTGGGAGTGGGACCTCAAACGTCTTGCAGCCAGTGTGAACGTCGCCGCTCGTGAGAACGGTATGGACGACACGGGGCGCCGGGCATCTGTGATGCGGTGCGTGGACGGGTACCGGACGAATGCCAAGCGTCTTCAAGCCATGCCCGCGCTCGACATATGGTACTTGCATGCTTATTTGGACCGAACCAGCCCGCTGCTTAAGATCGATCCGAAGTCGCAGGCGATTCTGGCTAAGGCGATGGCCAAAGCCCGCATGCAAACCAATCAAGCGCTGCTCCAGAAGATAGCGGAACGCCGGTCCAATGGCGCTTGGCAGTTCCGGACCGACCCATCGATTCTGACTCCCATCACGCCTGCGATGCGAAACAAGGTCATTGATGGTCTGAACAGCTATACGTCGACCTTGTTACGGGAACGCAAGAGTCTGCTGCGTAAGTACCACGTGGTAGACGTCGCGCACCGCGTCGTTGGGGTGGGCAGTGTCGGGACGCGCGCCTATCTCGTTTTGTTGATGGGGCGAGGTGACGACGACCCTTTGTTTCTCCAAGTGAAGGAGGCCACCCTTCCAGCGCATGCACCTTACTTGCCGAAATTGCCGGAGGAATTTTCCCATGAGGGCAAGCGTGTGGTTATGTTCCAGAGGGCTATGCAAGCCTCATCGGATCTGCTGCTGGGATGGACCTCCATTGACAAGCGGCCGTTTTACGTCCGTCAGATGAAGAACATGAAGGGTGGGATGCCCGTGGAACTCCTGAGGGGAGAGCAGATGAGTTTCTATGCCTGGGCATGCGGAGCGCTGTTGGCACGAGCGCATGCCCGCACGGGCGAGGCCGCCCTCATCGCCGGCTACTGCGGCGGGTCTAAAGTGCTCGACGAGGCTTTAGCCGATTGGGCGGAGGCCTATGGCAATCAGAATGAGAGCGATCACGCTGCGCTGGTGGAAGCCATCAAGTCGGGCCGCGTCAAGGCATTGAGGGAGACAAGCTAAACGGGAAGCCGTCTTGGCGCTCACGTCGCCGCGCTTGCCGCGTTGGGTAACTGCATGATCTCATCCGCAAATCGGCCTTGGCGGAGCAGGTTGGCCATCGTCTTCATAGCCGGGTCGATATGGTTGAAGAACGACTTGTAGCCCGTGCATAGGTAGTTGAGCCCCGGTTCGCCATCTGGGGTTGAGATGAAGCGATTGCGCGGACATTCGCCGTAGCAGGCGAAAAGCACTTCGCACTCGCGGCAATATTTGGGCAGGCTGGTCAGCTTATGCTGCCCGAACGCGCGCTGCGCCTCAGAGTTCACCAACTCTCGCATGGATGTCTTCTGGATGTTCCCCAGCAGATAGCCGGGCTCAACGAAGTGATCGCAGGAATAGAGATCGCCATTATGCTCTAGCGCGAGGGCGTTTCCACAGGTGGGCGAGAAGATGCACAAATTGTGCTGACCCACCCAGCTTCCGAGCGCTACGTCGAAGGTCTGTACGAAGACATCTCCTACATCACGGCGCACCCACTCATCGAAGATGGCGATGAGAAAGCGGCCGAACTGTTCGGCTCCGACCGATCTCTCGGTTACGAGGCTGCCGTGCTGTGTGTACAAGGGCCGGTCAGAACCTGGCCTTTCGCCCCAGCCAAGATTGGCAAGAGGGAGAAAATCGGCGGTGGTCCGCTCGACGATAGGGATAAACTGCATGAACTTGGTCTTTAGTTCGCCCCGAAAGAACTTATAGACCTCAAGAGGGTGATCGGCGTTCGCGGCGTGAATAGTGCAGAGTATGTTGACGTCTACGTTGTGCCTGTTCAGCACTTCCCAGCCGCGCATAACCTGATCGAAGCTTCCAGCGCCGCCCTTGTTGACGCGGTAGGCGTCATGCATTTCCTTGGGGCCGTCCACGCTAAGGCCGACCAGGAAGTTGTGGTTCTTGAAAAATGCGCACCAGTCATCGTTCAAGAGGGTGCCGTTGGTCTGAATGGTGTGCAGGATGGTCTGCGCCGGCTTCCGATACCTTTCCACGTACCCGACGGCGCGTTGGAAGAAGTCGAGCCCCATGAGGGTGGGCTCGCCGCCCTGCCACGCTACATTGACTTCGCCTGACGGCTGGGCCTCCAGCAGTTGCCGGATGTACGTCAACAGCAACTGGTCGGACATACGGAAGCGGTCGCCCGGGTAGAGCATTTCCTTTGAGAGGAAGAAGCAGTATTTGCAGTCCAGGTTGCACGTAGCGCCGGTGGGCTTGGCAAGAAGATGAAATGGCAGAGTCTGTGAAGAAGTCATGGTGCCTTTCCGGCTTTCATTCGATCGATCCTCATCAATTAGTGGTTCATCCGAAGAACATCTTAATCAAATGGGTCAACAATTCGTCAACGGAAAATATGGTCAGCGTGAGCGGCAAGAGAGGAGCGG
>Ga0206891_10184_pt1 | contig 18580 bp, 23 predicted proteins | sample Alteio_BWOrgHeat_55_FD_153246 | JGI IMG/M metagenome (GOLD analysis project Ga0206891, IMG submission 153246) | Enriched cells from forest soil in Barre Woods Harvard Forest LTER site, Petersham, Massachusetts, United States - Alteio_BWOrgHeat_Nextera7 ...
TATCATTGGGTAACGATTGTTATAAAATCCGTTTGGCAATTTCATCCAAAGGAAAAGGTAAATCTGGCGGTGCAAGGGTAATTACTTATTTTGCTATTACAGAAAGTTCAATTTACTTATTATCAATTTACGATAAATCACAACAATCAAATATTGAAGATAAGGAGTTACTGCGTTTGCTTGATTTAGTGAAATAATAAGAGTTTAGTGTTTATAAATCCAACTGAGCAAGCAAATCTTGTAATTCTTTAATTCTTGTGCGAGTTGTTTCGGTTTTATTTGCAAAAATCACAGATGTAGCTATAGAACCGTCCTTGTATAATAAAGCGTATAACTTGCAATGTTCATCCCTGTAATCTATCCATTTTCTTTGCGCGGAAATTAAAACTACCCTTTGTTTATCAGTTAGTTTGGCGAAAACTTTTTTATACAGTATGTTTAGTTCTTTATCTGCTGCGTTATATTCATTTAATGTACAGATAGTAATTTCAGCTTGGGTTTTGACGTTTGAGCAATCTATTTTTGATTGTGAGTAAAGTTCGTTACCGAAAAAAAGAATCACGGAAAGCAATAAAAATAACCTTTTCATATTAAACAAATTAGAAATTAAAAATCCTATATCTAATCAACCTACCCCACCAGCTCCACCACTTTCAAAATAGCATCCACATATTCGCGGTTATTGGCCAGGCGCGGCACTTTATGCTGGCCGCCCAGTTTACCTTTTTCCTTCATCCAGTTAAAAAAGGTGCCTTTAGGTACTTTGCGCACAATGGGGCGGCGCAGGGCCATATCTTTAAAGCGCTTGGCGTCATAATCGGAGTTAATGCGGCGCAGGGTAGCGTCCAGTATGTCAATAAAGCGCTCAAACTCGGCGGGTTTTTTCTCAAACTCAATCAGCCATTCGTGAGCGCCGCTTTCGTTGCCGTTAAAATATACCGGTGCGGCGGTGTATTCGCGGATTATTGCCCCCGTCTGGCTGCAGGCTTCTTCTAAGGCACGCTCGGCATTGTCAATAATTACCTCCTCGCCAAAGGCGTTTATAAAATGCTTGGTGCGCCCGGTAACCTGTATGCGAAAAGGCGACAATGATGTAAACCGTATCGTATCGCCAATTAAATAGCGCCAAAGCCCGGCGTTGGTGCTGATGATGGGTGCGTAGTTTTTATCCAGTTCCACCTCATCAAGGGTCAATGTATTTGGGTTTTCATCGTATAGGTTTTCAGTTGGCAGAAACTCGTAAAATATGCCATAGTCAAGCATGAGCAGCATTTCGCCGGGTTCGCGGGTATCCTGTATGCCAAAAAAACCTTCGGAGGCGTTATAGTTTTCCAGGTAATACATATCATCGTCCGGTATCAGCTTTTTAAACTGCTCACGGTAAGGGGTAAAATTAACCGCGCCGTGAAAGTACATTTCCAGGTTGGGCCATACTTCGAGCAGGTTATTTTTGCCGGTTATTTCTAACACGCGCTTAAACAACAATAAGTTCCAGGTGGGCACGCCGCTTAAACTGGTTACGTTAACATCCCTGGTGGCATGGGCCATTTTTTCTATTTTATCTTCAAAATCTTCAAGAAGGGCAATGTCCAGGTGCGGGGTACGGTGAAACTCGGCCCATAGCGGCAGGTTTTTCATAATTACTGCCGAAAGGTCGCCAAAAGAAGTATCGGGGCTTAACTGGCTCAATTGCTGGCTGCCGCCCAGCGTTAATATTTTCCCTGTAAACATTTTTGAATTGGGGCGATTATTGAAGTAGATAGTGAGTATATCCTTACCGCCTTTAAAGTGACATTCTTCTAACGACTCATCGCTAACCGGGATATATTTGCTCCGGTCGCTGGTAGTGCCCGATGATTTGGCGAACCACCTAATTTCCGACGGCCAAAGCACATTTTGCTCACCTCTCAGCATCCGCTCAATGTAGGGTTTAAGCGTATCGTAGTTTTGTATGGGTACCCGTTCCTTAAATTCGCTGAGATTGGTAATGGTTTTATAATTATACTTTTTGCCCCATTCGGTATTTTCTGCCCGCGATATCAATTGTTCAAACCATTCTTCCTGTACCTCGTTGGGGTATTTCATAAAAAGCTCTATCTGGTGGATACGCTTTTTCATGAACCAGGTAAAAACAGAGTTAAAAATTGTCATAGACACTTATTTACTTAACACTTTCCTTATCCGCCTGCAGGAATGTTTTTCTTTTCAGTACGAAGTTGGCGCCCAAATAAACTTTACGCACCATTTCGTTTTCTGCAAGCACTTCGGGCACGCCCGATTCCAGTATCTTACCCTCAAACAGCAGGTAAGCGCGGTCGGTTATCGACAATGTTTCCTGCACATTATGGTCGGTTATTAATATGCCGATGTTGCGGTGGCGCAATTTGGCTACCATGGCTTGTATCTCTTCCACCGCTATGGGGTCTACCCCGGCAAAGGGTTCATCCAGTAAAATAAAGTTAGGCTCGGCTGCCAGCGCGCGCGCAATTTCGGTACGGCGGCGCTCGCCGCCTGATAACAGGTCGCCGCGGTTACGGCGCACTTTATGCAGGCCGAATTCGTCTATCAGCGTTTCCAGCTTTTCTTCCTGCTGTACTTTCGACATTTCACCCATCTCCAGTACAGCCTTTATATTATCCTCCACACTCAGTTTACGAAATACTGATGCTTCCTGCGCCAGGTAACCTATGCCTTTTTGCGCGCGGCGGTACATAGGGAAGCCGGTTATTTCCTCGTCATTTAAAAATATTTTGCCCTCGTTAGGTTTTATCAGGCCCACTATCATATAAAATGAGGTAGTTTTCCCCGCACCGTTCGGCCCCAGCAAACCTACGATCTCGCCCTGCTCAACATTGAACGACACATCGTTTACAACCGGGCGCTGTTTGTATTTTTTTACTAAATTTTCTGCTCTTAGTATCATGTTTAATCTTGAGTTCTGAGTCTTGAGTCTTGAGTCTGAATCTTAAATCAAATATGACTTAAGACTAACGACTTAGAACTTAAGACTGTAATCTAATCCCCCTTATATTCAACTGTATGCTGCGCCTTTCGCGCCATATATTTTCTTCAATAGTATAACAAATATCAAGAGGAACATCTTTTTTTATTTGTTCAAGCTGTTCGCCCTGGCCAAACGCGATGCAATCAAATACGGCTGAATCTTCCTGCATTACTTTCATTTTTATGTGATTGGTGCCCACCAATCCCGCGTTGCCGCTAACATACACATTTTTTGTAAGGAACACCGGCGACATATTCTCCGGCCCAAACGGCGCAAACTGGTTCAATATTCTGAAAAACTTAGGTTCAACCTGGCTTAAACGTAATTCGGCGTCAATTTGTATTTGCTGTACCAATTGCTCGGCAGTTATGCTGGCGCTTACTACTTCCTCAAAGCGGTTGGCAAAGGCCTCCACATTGTCGGGGTGCATGGTTAAGCCCGCCGCATATTTATGCCCGCCAAATTGTATCAGCAGGTCGCTGCATCCGCATAGCGCCTCATACAGGTCATACCCCAAAACCGAACGCGCCGACCCTGCCACATGCCCGTTAGATCGGGTAAGCACTACGGTTGGGCGGTAGTATTTCTCGGTGAGCCGCGAAGCTACAATACCGATAACGCCCTTGTGCCAGTTATCATTAAATACCACGGTTGATTTGCGGCCCATCAATACCTCATCGCCCGCTATCATCCCCAAGGCCTCATCGGTAATTTGCAGGTCGTGGCCCTTACGTTCGGTGTTTTTTATGTTGATGAGGTCGCCCTTTATTTGGGCGGCATCTTCGGTACAGGCAATCAGCAGTTCAACAGCGTGTTTGGCATCATCAATTCGCCCTGCGGCATTTATACGCGGGCCCAGCAGGAAAACAATATCCGATATGGTATAGTTAATAGTTTTCCCGGCTACACCCATCAGCGTTTTCAGGCCGATGCAGGGATCGGTATTCAGTTTCAGTAAACCAAAATAAGCCAGCACCCGGTTCTCGTCAACAATAGGTACAATATCGCAGGCAATACTCACCGCGACCAAATCAAAATAACAACGCACATCTTCAAACGGCAAGCCGTTCTTTTCTGCAAAGGCCTGCACCAGTTTAAAGCCAATACCGCAGCCGGATAATTCTTTAAACGGATAGCTGCAATCAGCGCGTTTAGGGTCGAGCACGGCTATAGCCGCGGGCAGCTGCGTGCCGGGGGTATGGTGGTCGCAAATAATAAAATCGATGCCTAAAGTATTGGCGTATGCAATTTTATCAACCGATTTGATACCGCAATCCAGTGCGATTATCAATGCAAAACCATTTGCCGCGGCATAATCAATGCCCTGCGTTGATATGCCGTAACCTTCTAAATAGCGGTCGGGTATATAATATTCAATGTTAGGGTGATGTTTTTTAAAAAAGCTATATACAACGGCAACAGCGGTGGTGCCATCCACATCATAATCGCCGTAGATCATTACTTTTTCGCCGGAGTTGATAGCCGCCTCAATGCGGTTAACAGCCTTTTCCATATCCGCCATCAGGAAGGGGTCGTGCAGGTGGCGTTCGTCGGGCCTGAAAAAATGCCGTGCCTGCTCGTAGCTGTTTATGCCCCTGTGCAGCAGTAAGGTACTTAAAACGGGGTCGATATTCAGCTCATCAGCCAAACTGGTCACTTCGTCAATAGGCGGCATTTCCCTGATGGCCCACCGTTTATTCATATCTTTGTCGCTTAAAACAGTAAATATAGAAAATGTGAAGATATGCAGATGTGCAAATGTGCAGATTAAATTTGTACATCTGCATATTTGCACATCCGCACATTAAATAATAGTTATGAAAATTTTCGCGTTAGGTGAAGGCTCTTACTCGGTAGATGCTTCCAAAAAATTTATTCCTTTTGACCCCGTAACCGATAACTACCGGGAGCGCCCCGGCTCGTTATTTATACATATTAACCCTTTCCTGGTACAAACCGACCATGACCTGATCCTGTTTGATTCGGGGCTGGGGTATAAGAATACGCACGACGAACTCTTTTTGCACCAACATATACGCGGCGCTGGTTTTGAACCTGATGATGTTACACTGGTATTGATGTCGCACCTGCATTATGACCATTCGGGCGGGCTGGTTGTTGAGCATAACGGCAAACTTGAACCCAGTTTCCCGGCAGCCGAGCATGTTATACAACGCGGCGAATGGGAAACGGCTTTCGGCGGCAAATCATCATCCTACCGCAAACCGATATTTGAAGCTTTGCAACGATCGGCCAATATTACCCTGGTTGAAGGATCGGGCGAATTTAAGCCGGGTATAAGATATGAACTATCGGGCGGGCATTGCGAGTTTCACCAGGTGTTTTGGATGGAGGATACCACCGGTAAATGTTTTTTTGGGGGCGACGTGCTGCCCGAACCCGAACAACTGATACGAAGATTTAAAGCCAAATATGATTTTGACGCCCAAAGAGCGATGGAACTGCGGGAAGAATACGGAAAAAAAGCTGCGGCAGAAGGATATACCTGTTTATTTTATCATGCGAAATCGGCGCCGGTTGGTAAGGTAACTTATAACGGCGAACACTTTACTATTGCGCCGGTTGGTTAAACGGGAAATTATTAATTGGCGGCAAACATCTCCCGTATCTTATCAACGCTTAACGGTTTCGAGATAAAGTTTTTTACCAGCGGGTATGACCGCGCCTTGCTGATATCATTACTGAAAACTGAGGAGGAAATAATATAGATCTTGCTCTTACCTAAGGGGTCAAGATTTAAGCGCTTATATTCATCTAAAAACTCCCAGCCATTCATAATGGGCATGTTGATATCCAGCAAAATAAAATCAGGTAATTTTTCGGGATCGGTTTTTTGTATCTCTAAAAGTTCATCAATGGCAAACTTCCCGTTCAGGCATGCGGAAATGTTTGTATTGTTCATAGCTTTTTTTATCAGCTTAATAGAAATGAAATTATTTATTTCATCATCATCAACCAATAAAATACTTACAGGTTTATTATCAGTGTTCATATAGCGGGTTTATACGAATAATTTAAAAAAAGGTTATATTCCTGTATGTTGTAAAGATAAAAAAATAAAATTACTACAGCACTAATTACAATAATACATAAACTTTAGACAAACATATAATTTTATGGGAGAAAGCAAGAATTATGTTTTTGCGGAAACATATTAACAACGGCAAATAATTTATATAAAATAATGCAATTAAGTTGCGTTTGGTGTATATTTGTAACATTATATGATAAACCGAAAAATAGGTTCAAAACTGGATAGTATAGGTATGACAGCTTCCACCTTATGCGCCATACATTGCGCGGTTGTACCCATATTACTTACCTTGTTGCCCCTGGTTGGGTTAGGTTTTTTAGCCAACCCGCTGTTTGAATGGGGCATGATCGGGTTAGCGTTGTTATTGGGTGTATCTTCCATATTTTCATCCTATTTCCGCACGCATCACCGCATAGTACCTTTACTGTTGCTGGTTGCCGGTTTTATATTGATCATAGCGGGCCATATTTATTTAAAAGGCTGGGTTGAAGCTGTTATTGTACCTGCCGGGGGATTAACCATTGCTTTCGCGCATTTTATAAATTTTAAATATGTGGGCGCCTGTAAGCCCCACCTAAATCCTCCCCGGTAGGGAGGACTTTAATTTTTTTTTCGAAAGAAATTTAATTTTGGGAGGTAAATCCAAAAGTCCCCCCTACCGGGGGAGATTTAGAGGGGGCTTATGCAAATTCTAAGTAGTTTTGTGATAACAATTATAACATGAACAATAACCAACATTTTGAGCATTTATTAAAGCAGCACCAGTTAAAACGGACCGGGCCGCGGCTTAGGGTACTTTCATTGTTATCGGCTAAAAATGTGGCTACTTCGCAGCCCGACCTGGAAAGTGTTATAGCCGATGTTGACCGCGTTACCCTTTACCGCATATTAAGTGCGTTCGAAGAAAAGGGTATTATACACAAGGTTTTTGATCTGAACGGTACCGCTAATTACGCTTTATGCGCGTCTGATTGTAACGAGCATGACCATCATGACGAGCATTTGCATTTTAATTGCATATCATGTAAAAACGTATATTGCCTGGACGATTTGGATATGCCGCCGGTAAAGCTTCCCGCCGGGTTCAGGCTGGATGGGTTTAGTTTTAGCGCTACCGGTCTATGCCCAAAATGCAGTAAAAAAGAAGCCTGATATATTTTATTATAAACGAGTATAAATAGAAATTATATAAACCTATCCATGAATAAAACCTTTACCAATTTATCAGCCGTTTTGCTTAACAGCGTTCTGGCGGTTTTATATATTTCGTTAAACTCCTTTACCATCCCGCCCGATTCTTCGAAGATCCCTGCTTTCCGTTTTAAAACTGTGGTGATCGATGCCGGGCACGGTGGCAAGGACCCGGGTACGCATGGCCTGCATTCTACTGAAAAAGAAGTAGCGCTGTCAATAGCCAAAAAACTGCGTAAAGCCATACAGGAACAGATGCCAAGCCTAAATGTGGTAATGACGCGTACCGATGATACTTTTATCCCGCTGGATGAACGGTCGGCAATTGCTAACCGGCATAATGGCAATTTGTTTATCTCTATCCATTGCAATTCATCGCCCGAGGGCACCGGTTACAGCGACCATAAACAAAAAGGCACCCTAATGCTGGTTTACGCCTTGCACCGGTCGGCCGAACAACTGGAAGCCATACGTGAAAACTCGTCGATATATATCGAAAAAGATTACCAGGCAAAGTACCGGAGTTATGACGAGGACGACCCCGTAAACCGTATCCTGATGAACGCTTATATGCATAAGTACCGCAAACAAAGCATCCTGTTTGGCGACTTGCTGAACAAGGAATTTAAAAACGGGGGCAGGCAAACCATCGGCGTAAAAGAACAGAGCATATTGGTTTTAGCGCATAGCGCCATGCCTGCGGTGATGATAGAAACCGGATTTATAAACAACCCCCGCGACGAAGATTATATTGCCTCTGACGCCGGGCAGGACGAGATAGTACAAGTAATAATGAACGCGTTGAAGGAATATAGGGTGGAGACGGCGGTGCAATAATTTTAAGCTATTGTCATTCTGAGCATAGCGAAGAATCTAATACGCCCTACTTGTCGCGTTTACAAGATTCTTCGCTATGCTCAGAATGACAATACTTATAAACAACCATAAACCCAATATAAAACAACAAAAAAATGGATGAATTTGATAGAGCGATAGCGCAAATAGGGTTAAACAACCCCAGCGAGATTAACGGCGACCTGAAAGATTACTTTACCGTTTTAAAAAAGGAGAACGGGCGATATGATTTAAAATGGGAAAAGAATATATCAACACATATACGCCATAAGGTTTCCGCGCTGGTAAAAAAATATTATGTGCCTGAAGTTGGTTAAAAACCCGTTAGCATTGTATATTATATAATTATCCCTAACTTTACTCAAACAAACGGAAATGGTGTCTTCCGTATCAAACCGCCCTAAAAAAGCTGATGGCGCCTGCAAATTAATTGAACCGTGGCATTGCTATCGGTTTTTTGTAGGATTTAACCATATAAAGCTATGCGTATTTTGTTCATCATATTTTTTGGCGGGGGTTTAGGTAGTCTTTTACGTTACCTCGTAAACCGCTGGGTTACCGGCCTGGCCACTACTGTGTTCCCTTATGGAACTTTCCTTGTTAATATCACCGGCTGTTTCCTCATCGGTTTTTTGGTTTTTTTTACGGAACGGTTCGGGTCAAATGCTTTAAACTGGCGGCTGTTCCTGGTTACCGGTTTTTGTGGGGGGTATACCACTTTTTCCTCATTTTCTTTCGAGAATATCCAGTTAATGACCAACCACCATATTTTTACTTTGTTACTATATACCCTGGGCAGCATCGCTTTGGGTTTTGCCGCTACTTATATGGGCATAGTATTGGCACGTAACATTTAAATTAAAATTATGCAACCCGAACGAATCCTGGTAATAGCCAACGACAGCCCGTCATCGTTAAAAGCGGTAAAGTATGGCTATACCCTCGCGGCAGAACTCGGGGCCAAAGTGGCCCTGCTGGGCGTGGTGGATGAGGCCCTTACCGAAGGTAATGTGGATGCCGGCATATTTCCTGACGAAGCGGCCCGGCAGCTTAAAGAGAAGTTGGAACTATTCCTGCACCAGTTAGCGCGTGACTATGCCAACGGCGTGGATACGGAGATGTTCACCCCCGAAGGCGAGATCACACAAACAATTTTGCAAACGGCCCGCGAGTGGGATGCCCATCTCATAGTTGTAGGTACACATGGCCGCACAGGGCTTAACCGCCTGCTGATGGGCAGCGTGGCCGAAGATATTTTAAGGCATTCCACCATACCTGTATTTATTGTGCCGATTGATAAATAAAATGAGTTCGATATCCGGCGGCGATTACTCACCCGGACTTTGCTTCGCTCGTCCACCCTCTCTTCGCTGCGCGGAAAGAGGGTTTTAAGAAGTTATAAATAATATTATCCAAGTGGACGCTCCCCTCTTTCCGTAGGAGAGAGGGGCCGGGGGTGAGTAAATGACGGAGGCTTTCCTTAATATAATAACGTTGCCCTAAGGAGACACCTGGCAGTTTAACTACATCATTCTTTATTCCCCATGTAATTGCTTTTTTACAGAATACTTGCATTAAAATAACGCAGTTACACGTTTGTGCACTAATTTTACAAAATATGATATTGGTCATTTATCATAAACAAACCTGATATTATCTTTACAAAAAAATTACCATGATCTTCATTATCATCAATGTTATTTTTTGCCTGGCGTTCCTCGTATTCGCCTATCTCAACCTGAACGATATCGACTGGTACCTGTGGGTTCCTATTTACCTGGCGGTGGCGGCTTGCTGCGGGCTGGCTGTTTTTGGCTTGTATTATCCAAACCTATATATAGGTTTAACTACCTTTTACCTCATCTATGCCGTTAAACTTTTCTTTGATAAAGATGGTGTGCGCGACTGGATATTTAAATACAAAAAGCCAAGCCTGGTGGAAACCATGCAGGCCGAAAAACCTTTTATAGAAAATACGCGTGAGTTTTTTGGCTTGTTGATCATATCGGCCGCGCTGATAATAGATTATGTGGTGGTAATGCATGTTTAACAAATAAAGTGGAAGCGATTAAAAGGGTTATAAAAGAGATCATCAAGGCAAACGCAGCACCCGATGTTGTGGAGTGGCTGGAGGAGGAGCGGGCGTTAAATACCACTTTTGTATTGATCCCACGAAAAACGGGGAAAGCGGTGGTTAATATCAGCCCCGAACAAACAGAACGGCTGAATGACGCAATACCGGGTTTTTCTGCAGATGGATGGGGCGTTGACCGCCTGGCACGCGCTTACCTGTTATTGAATTTGGATGCAACTGACCGCGACGAGTATTTCCGCAAAATTGAGAACTTGTTTTTGGCGGCCGAAATGAGCGAGCTGGTGGCCCTGTATTCGGCATTGCCATTATTGGCGTACCCGGAGATATGGGATAAAAGGTGTTCGGAAGGTGTGCGCAGCAATATCGGCAGTGTTTTGGAAGCCATTATGTACCATAATCCTTATCCCGCTCAAAATTTAGATCAAAACGCGTGGAACCAATTGGTGCTGAAAGCTTTTTTCACCGATAAGGACATAAATAAAATAATCGGGATAGATAGCCGCGCTAACAAGGGCCTGGCCTACGTTATAAGCGATTACATCCACGAGCGTTGGGCGGCAAAACGGGAAATAAATCCAAATTTATGGAGATTAGTGGGTAAATTTATTGACGATAAACTATTTGAAGATATTAAACAGCTATTTGATGAAGGTAACTTGATTGACAGGAGGGCCGGCGCGCTGGCAATTTCGCAGTCGAACTACCCGCTCGCGAAAGCGTTGTTAAACAAATACCCGGAACTGGTAACCGCTATTGAAAATAAGAGTTTAACCTGGGATACTTTATCCCGGTAATTAATTAGAAAAGATATGTGTTGCACCCATTCGTTTGAAGAAGTAAGAACAGAACCCTTATCTCCTCCCGTTAGCCTCGACGGTATAAAAGGCATGAAATTTTTTGACCCGCATGTGCACATGACCTCGCGCACTACCGATGATTACCAGGCCATGGCCGACGCGGGTGTTGTTGCCCTTATAGAACCGGCATTCTGGCTGGGCCAGCCGCGCACAGGTATTGATAGCTTCCGAGACTATTACAGCACCTTGATAGGCTGGGAACGGTTCCGTTCCTCGCAGTTTGGTATTAAACATTATTGTACCATCGGCCTTAATTCGCGCGAAGCAAATAACGAAGCCTTAGCCGAACAGGTAATGGAAATTTTGCCGCTGTTTGTATATAAAGAGGGCGTGGTAGGCATTGGTGAAATAGGTTTTGACGACCAAACCGCCGCCGAAGAAAAATATTACCGTTTGCAGCTGGAACTGGCAAAAGAATCGGGACTGCCAGTGCAGATTCATACCCCGCATCGCGATAAAAAAGGCGGCACCAAACGCAGCATGGATATTGCCATAGAACATGGCCTTGACCCCTATAAAGTTATTGTAGACCATAACAATGAAGAAACGGTTAAGGAAGTTTTAGACCGCGGGTTCTGGGCGGCATTTACTATTTACCCGTTCACCAAAATGGGCAATGAACGTATGGTGGAGATAGCCAAACAATATGGCCCGGAACGTATCATGGTAAACTCTGCTGCCGATTGGGGCATAAGCGACCCGTTGGCCGTACCAAAAACTGCCGCCCTAATGAAAATTCGTGGTATAAGTGATTCCGATATTGAACTGATAACCTACGGCAACGCCATTACCGCGTTCGGGCAAAGCGGGCAGATAGACGAGGCTGATTTTGCATCAACCAACAACGTGATAGATCAAAGCCAGAAATTTGAAGGCAATACCATTTTACGGGGGGGGCAGCAACCGCGCATAGATAAATCGTCTATTATCATCAGTTAACATGGCTAAAAAAATAACCCTTTATTTAAGGCTGATGCGCCCGGCAAATATCGTAACCTCGGTTGCCGATGTGTTGGCGGGCGTTGCCATTTCGGGTTATTTTGTAAATCTCCCTGTTACAACCGGCAGCTTGTTCCCTGTTGCTTTATTGTGCCTTTCAACCATGTGCTTATATGCCGGGGGCATAGTTTTTAATGATATTTTTGATGCCGAACTGGATAAGGTTGAGCGCCCCGAACGCCCTATTCCAAGCGGGGCTGTAAGCATAACAGAGGCTACGGTTTTAGGCACACTTTTAATTGTATTAGGTATTATTTTTGGCTTTTCGCAAAGTGTGCCTTCGGGCATAATCGCTTTAGCTATAGCCTTGTTTGCCTTTTTATATAATAAAGTAAGCAAGCCTTACGCTTTTTTTGGTCCGCTAAATATGGGTATCTGCAGGGGCTTGAATTTACTATTAGGCATTAGTATTGTAATACCTTCACTTGATAAATGGTACTACCTCGCTATCGTACCCGTTATTTATATATTCTCTATTACCATGATAAGCCGGGGCGAGGTACATGGCAGTAGCAAAAGAAATTTATACATAGGTGGTTTTTTATACCTGGTGGTCATATTCGCTATTCATTTAATATCGGGCCAGCAGGGGCATAAAATAATGCTGTTCACGCTGCTGTTCCTGCTGCCATTCGCGTGGATGATATACCAGCCCCTGTTTAAAGCCATAAAAGAACCCGTCGGAAAAAATATAGGCGCGGCCGTTAAGGCAGGCGTTATCTCCCTCATTCTAATGGATGCGGCCTGGGCGGCGGCATTCGGCGCTATTTGGGTTGCTGTATTTATTGCCTGTTTACTGCCGGTATCGTTGCGGTTTGCAAGAGTGTTTGCGGTAACATAGAGATAGCCCAACCTCAATTTTTTCGTCAAATTTATGATAGATAGCCAATTTTAACGTTATGTTTTAGATATTCGCTTTTTATATGGAATATTTACAGCAGTCGTTTAGTGTGCGGTTTGATTACAAGGTCTTTTTTACCTCCGGACTTTTCGACCCGGCCAATACCGCTTTGGATGATTTTTTAACAGCCGACGCCGCATCCGGATCAGTCAAAAAAATATTATTCGTAATAGACCAGGATGTATTGAATGCTACCCCCGCGTTATCCGATAAAATAAAGCAATATTTTGCCGCCCATAAAACAGTACAACTGGTTTCAGAGATCATTGTAGTGCCCGGCGGCGAAATAGTAAAAAACGACGAAGCCTGGTTCAGCAAACTATTAAATACCATAAACAAACATGGCATCGACCGTCATTCCTACGTTGCAGCTATTGGCGGTGGCTCGGTGCTGGATATGGTGGGTTACGCGGCAGCTGTTGCGCATAGGGGGGTAAAACATATCCGCATCCCAACAACGGTTTTATCGCAAAATGATTAGGGTGTGGGGGTTAAAAACAGCATTAACTATTTTGGTAAAAAGAATTTCCTGGGCACTTTTGCACCGCCCGTGGCTGTTTTTAACGACGACCAGTTCCTGATCACTTTAACCGACCGCGATTACCGCTCGGGCATATCAGAAGCGATAAAGGTAGCCCTGATAAAGGATCCTGCATTTTTTGAATGGCTGGAAAATAACGCCGCCGCGTTAACGGCCCGCGATATGGGCACCATGAAATACCTGATAAAACGCTGCGCCGAACTGCACCTTAACCATATCGCCAGTCGTGACCCGTTCGAGAAAGGCTCGTCTCGCCCGCTTGATTTTGGGCACTGGAGCGCGCATAAGCTGGAGCAGCTAACCAACTTCGGGGTGTTGCATGGCGAAGCCGTGGCCATGGGCATTGCTTTAGATACGGTTTACTCCAATCTTTCGGGCCGTTTAGCTGATGATGATACGCACCGCGCCATTCACCTGATCAAAAAAATGGGGTTTGAAATTACACATCCTTTACTGGAAGTAAATTCGGACGATAGCCCTATCCTGGTGGGTTTGCAAGAGTTCAGGGAGCATTTAGGCGGACAGTTAACCATCATGCTGCTTAACCATATCGGCGAAGGCGTGGAAGTTCACGAAATTGACATTGCCATACTTAAAAGGGCCGGCGAAGCGTTGAAGAATGAGTATTCAGTACTGGATACAGCGTAATCAAAATCTACCTATATGCAGTTAACGCCGGGGCATTTAACCTATTGTACAAATATTCATGCGGGTGAAACCTGGCCCGCGCATTTTACCGCGCTAAAAATAAATTTCCCGGAAATAAAAAAGCAAGTGTCGCCCCATAAACCAATGGGGATTGGCCTGCGTTTATCAAACGCGGCGAGTATTGAACTGCAAAAGCCAATGAACCTGGCAGCATTTAAACAATGGCTTGCAGAGAATGACGCCTATGTTTTTACCATGAACGGTTTCCCGTACGGCGAGTTTCACCATGCCGTTGTGAAGGACCAGGTACACGCGCCCGACTGGACAACCGCCCTACGGGTTGAATATACACTGCGGCTGTTCCATATACTCGCCGAATTATTGCCTAATGGCATGGACGGTGGTGTTTCAACCTCGCCGCTGGGCTATAAATACTGGTATAAAACCGATTGGGACCTGCAACAGGCTAAGGCCATCGCTACCGCCAATATATTAGTGGTTACCCAGGAGTTGATACGGATCAAACAAAAAACAGGCGTAACCTTGCACCTGGATATTGAGCCTGAGCCTGATGGTATGTTAGAATCGGGAGAAGAATATATAAAATGGTATGAGGATGAACTGTTGCCGATGGGGAGAGACAACCTTTCAAAAAAATTCAATATTCAGGCTGATGAAGCAGAGCGGCTGATAAAAGAGCATATTACCTTATGTTATGATGTTTGCCATTTCGCTATTGGCTATGAGCAGCATCAGCAGGTTATTGATGAACTGGCTGCAAAGGGTTTGAAGGTTGGCAAAATACAGATAAGCGCGGCGCTAAAAGCTGATCTGCCCGAAGATATTGACCAGCGTGACCCGGTAAAGAGCGCTTTCGCGCGGTTTAATGAATCTACCTATCTGCACCAGGTTGTGGCTAAAACAACCGCGGGCAATTTAGTACGTTACCCTGATCTGCCCGAAGCGCTGGCTGATATGGAAAATATAGCGGTTGAACAATGGCGGGCGCATTTTCATGTTCCGATATTTACGGAAGAATACGGTTTGGTGCAATCAACCCAGGCCGATATTGTAACCGTGTTGGATATTTACAAAAAGAAGCCATTCACCCATCACCTGGAAGTGGAAACCTATACCTGGGGCGTTTTACCCGATGAGAAAAAGCTACCTTTAAATGATTCTATCGTACGGGAGCTGAACTGGGTTACCGATCAATTATAAGTTAAATACCATGAAAAAAACGGTTGTAATAGATGTTGTAGGCTTATCCCAATCGGTAATTGGCGAACATACGCCGTTCCTGCAAAAATATATAGCCGACAGGCATATTACCACTATTGACCCGGTTCTGCCAGCGGTAACCACATCGGTACAGTCGACCTATTTAACCGGGAAATGGCCAAATGAAACCGGCATTGTTGGCAATGGCTGGTATGACCATACTGATTCGGAAGTGAAGTTCTGGAAGCAATCGAACAAGTTGGTTAACGGAGAAAAAATATGGGACAAGGCAAAAAAAGAAGACCCCTCTTTTACCAGCGCCAACATGTTTTGGTGGTATAATATGTACTCCACCGCCGACTATTCGGTAACGCCGCGCCCGCAATATTTGGCCGATGGCCGCAAAATGCCCGATTGCTATTCACAACCTGCCGAGCTGCGTGATATTTTACAGGAAAAGCTGGGCCAGTTCCCCCTCTTTCAGTTTTGGGGGCCGGGCGCCAATATCAAATCGACCCAATGGATAGCGGACGCGTCTATGCTTAATGATGACCTGCATAACCCCACCCTCACCACCATATACCTGCCGCACCTGGATTATTGCCTGCAAAAATTTGGGCCCGATATTTCAAAGTTCAGCAAGGAACTCAACGAGATCGATGCCGTTGTTGAGCAGTTGGTTACCTTTTATAAAAAGAAAGGCGCGGAGATCATTATCCTTTCCGAATATGGCATCGCGCCGGTAAAGCATCCGGTACACCTTAACCGCCTGTTCCGCGAAAACGGTTTGTTACAAATAAGGGTTGAGCGCGGCTTAGAGTTGCTTGATGCAGGGGCCTCCAAAGCATTCGCGGTTGCCGATCACCAAATAGCGCATATTTATATCAACGAGCCATCGGTTACCGAAAAGGTAAAAGCATTGCTGAAAGGCGTTAAAGGAATTGAGTTGATACTGGATAAAGATGAACAACAAAAATACCATATCAACCACGAACGCTCGGGCGATATTGTGGTTGTTGCCGATGCGCAAAGCTGGTTCACCTACTATTTCTGGCTGGACGATGCCCTTGCCCCCGATTATGCGCGTTGTGTAGATATCCACAAAAAACCCGGGTACGATCCTGTTGAAATGTTTATGACCTCCAAAGGCCGGGCGGCCTATAAACTATTGCGCAAACTGGCGGGCTTCAGGTATGTAATGGATGTAATACCGCTTGATGCCACACTCATTAAAGGCTCGCACGGGCGCACCAATATCCCCGCTGAATATAAGGCGGTTTTAATAACCGATGAACCGCAAAAGGATGTTTTGCCTACGGATGTGTTTGGTGTTATTTGGAATAGTTTGAAGGGGGAGTAGTGCTAGTGTTCAAAAGAAGCGACGGACTGTACGGTTACCCTCTTGAGGGTAACTAATATATAAGTTGGGATAAAGAAAAGATTAAAAAAGCCCATAATTTCTAATGGGCAACATGGATAAGTGTCGGTAAAGTGATTATTTCGCCCTGTTGTCATCTATAATCTTGTTTATTTCAGCCATTAGGGGGCATTTCCCTAATATTTTTCTAAAGGACTTTATTGACAAATTAAGAATATCGTTTGGGCGAATGTAGGTGTCTTTTTCAATTCCCATTTCAATTCCCTCTGGCGAATCCGCTTTTATAAAGATATTGTTTTGGTCGTCGCCGTTATTTTGTGTAGTACAATACACAGTCACCATGTCAGAGTTTTTGTTTACGTTTTGCAGAACGATAACAGGTCTTGGCTTAAACTTACCTGGTCCCGCAGGAGCAATTACTTCAATGACGTGACCACGATAAAGTTTAACCATGCGACTATATCAATATTCTTCGTTCGCAAGGTCTCCCCACTGTTCTATTAATTGCTTTTGTAATTCAGAATCGCTCATTATTTCTTCCGTTGGATCGGAATATAATTCAGTAGCCATTTTTACCTGTGTTTTCTTTAAAAGCGTCAGAGTTTTACGAAGCTCTCTTTTAAGACAAAATGAAAATAAAATAAACAAATGGTCGTCTTCTATCTCTTGATAAACTTTAGGTGCAATTAGTTGAAGTCTTCTTAAGGCTTTATGGAAAATTAATTCGAGTTCTACCTGTTGACTTTCTGGTAACGAATGAAAACAATTTATTGTGTTCTTGATTTCTTTCTCGAATTTCTTTCGATTGGTTCGCAATTCTCGACAAAACCTAACATTGTCGGCGAATGTTTTTTTCGTATGTTTAAGGTTATCAATAAATTCTGTTAAAGCGTTTAACAAACGCTCGATAGGATCGATTGATGATTTGTTTAAGGTTAAATTCATATTGTTTTTCATAACAAATTCCTTTCAGTCTATTGCTATAACGACCAAATATATACCAAATAATATAAAAACAAAATGATCGATAGACTCTGACAGTATACGAAAATTGTTGGTAAATAGATATGTATAGGATACTTCGGCGGCCTGTAATCTTCTGTTTAAGCAATATTTTAAGCCAAATGCGACATTATTTTATGGATTACCACATCAAAACCATCTTGTGGGGAGATGTTTGTTTAAAACGAAAAAACCATGTTAATAACTTTCTTAAAATGTAACAAGAATATTACACAAATTATTTGGTTTGTATTTTTTCCTGCGAGAAAAACGACCTAAAAGCTAATCACCTGGATTTATTTTTTTGTCAACATTACCTCAAAGATAAAACACTTTATTTATGAACTTGGTGTCACTACTTTGTCAGTACCTTTATCCCAACTCAAATATAGTTACCCATACGATAGCCCTCGATACTACATCGTTTCCGTAATTCTTTTGCTACAATGCACATTTTGAATACAAAATACAATAAAGTATCGGGTTGAATTTCTTAATTTGCTTTATCTCTTTAATTCGATTAAACCAATTATTAAATAACCACCATGATGTCACCTCAAAACAAGTCTATTTTTTTAAAACGGGTATGTGCAATGCTGCTCCTGTTTACAGCTTTTGGTTCGGTATTAAACGCGCAGGCTGTAAAGAAAAAAACAAAGACAGTGAAAGCCACCGGTGTGGTTGACGCCTCCACCATGAGCGGTAAAATATTGGCGGGCTACCAGGGATGGTTCCGTACCCCGGGCGACAGGCCGGGAAGCACCAGCTGGGCCCATGTGTTTAACTCACGCGGCGGCGATACCGGCAAGCTGTTGCCCGCAAGGTTAGCCTTA
>Ga0206891_10146_pt2 | contig 18570 bp, 19 predicted proteins | sample Alteio_BWOrgHeat_55_FD_153246 | JGI IMG/M metagenome (GOLD analysis project Ga0206891, IMG submission 153246) | Enriched cells from forest soil in Barre Woods Harvard Forest LTER site, Petersham, Massachusetts, United States - Alteio_BWOrgHeat_Nextera7 ...
GTCTTAAGCGACTTCGCGAAGGTTTTCCTTTGTCGCTAAGACTATTACGCGAAATTCATCAGGTGTTGTTGTCAGGAACACGAGGCGCAAAAGCATTGCCGGGAGAATTTCGCAGTTCACAAAATTGGATTGGCGGGACACGACCAGGAAATGCATTGTTTGTTCCACCCCCTGTTGAATATTTAAATAAATGTTTATTTAATTTAGAGCAATTTTTATATGACGATACATTACCTGTTTTAATTAAAGCAGGTATCGCTCATGTGCAATTTGAGACGATTCACCCCTTTTTAGATGGTAATGGTCGTTTAGGCAGATTACTTATTACGCTTCTTCTTTGTGAGAGCGGTATGCTTAGTGAGCCAATTTTATATTTAAGTTTATATCTTAAGCAGCATCGTTCAGTGTATTATGCATTCCTTCAAGAAGTCAGATTAGAGGGGACGTGGGAAAGATGGCTACAATTCTTTTTAGAAGGTGTTTTTGAGTCGACACAACAGGCAATTAAAACAACAGCTTTAATTAATAGCCTTTTTGCGCAAGATTATGCAAAGATTATGGCACTTAAGCGAGTTAGATTTTCATGCGAGCAAATATTTGAGTATTTAAAGAGGTTGCCGCAAGTTACTATATCGTTACTTTCAACTGAACTTAATATGTCGTTACCTACAGTTCGGAGTGCTTTAAATCACATGATTGATTTAGACATCTTACAAGAAATAAGTGGTCAAAAGCGCAATAAAATTTATGTTTATAAACGTTATTTAAAAATACTTGAAGATGGCGCAGAGCCTTTATAAAAAAATAATTTTACGCTTACGCCTTATCTTTGTAGTAAGGAATTTCGTTAGTGATAGGACCTTCAGATAATCCACGAATAAATTGATAAATATAAGGATTTGTGGAATCCCATATATTTTTTGCATCACCAAAATATTCAATGATTCCCTCGTGCAATAATGCAACTTTATCGGCGTATTTGAATGTTTCAACATCATGGGAGATAATTACTGAAGTGATTTTGAATTTTTTTTGCATGTCAGACATAAGTTCATGAATGACGCGCGAAGTAATGGGATCAAGACCTGTAGTAGGCTCATCGTATAGAATAATTTCAGGATTGGTAACTAGCGTGCGCGCCAAACCAACACGCTTTCTCATACCACCTGATAATTCCGAGGGATATTTATCAAGGACATCTTCAGAGAGTTGTACAAGTGCCAACTTTTCTCGTACTATGGCATCAATTTCTTCGGCAGATGCGCCTTGCTCAAGCAACGTGATACCAATATTTTCAAAGACATTGAGTGAATCGAGTAATGCGGCGAATTGAAAGACATAACCAAATTTCTTAAATACTTCTTCAAGTTCATTTTCGCTGAGTGTTGTGATGTCAACACCATCGATAATAATATTGCCAGAAGTTGGTTTGATAAGACCGATAATTTGTTTAAGAAGTACTGATTTCCCTTCACCTGATCTACCAATAATAACGGTCATTTCGCCGTTTGGTATTTCAAGATTAACACCTCGGGTAACCAAATGGCCATCAAATGATTTGTGTAAATCAATTATTTTTATTTTGGTTTTAGGTGTAGGGTTTTCTGTATTCATTTTTTACACTTTTAAAGGTGTTCTAACATTTTTGTTAAGAAATAGTTGGCGATTAAAATTAAAATAGAACCGGCAACAACGCTTTGTGTCGTTGCAATACCAACGCCACGTGCACCGCCGTGCGTATGCATGCCTTTGTAGGTGCCGATTGTTGATAAAATCAATCCAAAAAATGCTGCTTTTATAAGTCCGCCTCTAATATCATTCATTTCGACATAATTACGAATACTTGTTTCATAGTCTTCAGGACTTAATTCCAATACATGCACGCATACAATATATCCACCAATAATACCAAAAATCATAGAAAAAACAGTTAAAAACGGAAGAATAAAAGTGCTTGCTATAATTCTTGGAACAACTAAATATTGAAATATGTTAATGCGCAATGTTCGTAAGGCGTCAACTTGTTCGGTAATAATCATGGTGCCAATTTCAGCAGTAATTGCTGATCCTGCTCGGCCGGTTACCATAAGACCAGTCAAAACAGGTCCTAATTCACGAATGATGCCAAGTGCAACGATTGCGCCAATTAACTGTTCGCCACCAACGCGCTGAAAACCAATATATGTTTGTAGTGCAAGTACCATGCCAGTAAATAAACCAGTAAGTACTACGATATTAAGCGATTCAACACCGATACGATTCATTTGAGCAAATGTTTTACTTACTTTTAATTTTGACGAAACACTTGTTTTGAGTGCTTGTAGAAAAAATAAAGTAAATCTACCAATTACATTGCATAAATGAAGGGTAAATGCACCTAAGGAGTTTATATATGAAAGAATCATATAACGCCTATCTGTTTAATTGAGCAGGAATACGTTTTGGTTATTTAGCTAGGTGTGGTGGAATGAGTGGTGCAGTATATAATGGTTTTACGTAGTTAAACTGCTTGTGTTCTTTTGATTTCATTAAACTCAGCATAAGTGCTCCGGTCATGAAAATAATTCCCAAAACCCATGTAGTTTTTTGAAAAATATCTTGTCCGCCGCTACCACCGAAAAGCATTTGAGCACCGCCACCCATTTGGCCCAATCCCATGCTTCCTTTACCTTTTTGCATAAGAACGATAAGGATGAGCAGTAAGCAGTTAATTATATATAAGCTGAGTAAAAGTTCATAAATCATGAGTATTTCCTTATTTTTCTAGAATATATGATTTTTGAGTATATCATCTTTTTAATATTTTTATAAAATTGATCGCGGGTAGTTATTTGAGTAGATTTTTTTTTCTTCTTAATCGATGATAATTGATGGCAAAATGGTGCGCGTAGTCACGCAGTTCAATAAGAAGTTTTCCACTTTTTGTTTTTACGTCAATGCGTATACCTTCAGGAAATTGTGTGCTAAATAATGTTTCTTCTTTTTTTGCTAAACTTACAATAGGTGCGTCATGAAGAACGTGTTTTACCGCGCTGAGTTGGCCTTTCCCGCCATCAATAACAATAAGATCTGGGTAATAAGTTTTATCTTTATAGCGGCGTTGCACAATTTCTTGCAGCGCGGCATAATCATTTTGAGTTTCAAGAGTTTTTATTTTGAAGTGACGAAACATATGCTTTTCAGGTTTTCCATCAGAAAACCGTACGCATGATCCTACAAGATGGCTACTTTGAAAATGCGAGATATCAAAACAATCAATCGTTTTAATTGGGGTAGGGAATTTTAAAAGATGTTGCAGTTCGGTGTTAACACTGTTATCGATATTTTCGCTATATGGTGTTGGTGTGCTGGCAATGAATATATCATCGGTAAATTTGGTTTCACTAAATTGTGTGTTAAGGGTAGAAAAAATAAGATCGACATTATTAAGATAGTCATGAAGACGTTGTGATTTTTCAAAAGCGAGTTCTGCATTATATGCAGCGATATGTGTTTTAATTTTTTTTATAAATTCATCACGATTATTTTTGAGCGCATCGCATGCCAATTGAATGCGGAAGCAATAATCCGCACTATCAAAATCTTTTTTACAGCTACCAGCACAGTTACCGATATGATAATCAAGGCAGCCATTATCTATTTTTTTATTACATATATTAAGTTGAAAAGTATTCATGATAAAGGCATAGGTTTTGCGTGCAGCTATTTTTTGTAGAAAGGGCCCAAAATAAATACCTTTCTTTTTTCGATTACGTACTATCTCTACGGTAGGTAAATTATGGTGTCCCTTTTTGGGTGAAGGCTGAGCAAATAAAATGTAAACAAAAGGTTGTCCTTCTTTGAGCAAGGCGTTAAATTTTGGTTTGTATTTTTGAATAAGCTGTGCTTCTAGTAATAAACTTTCGATTTCATTTGTTGTTAAAATAAAATCAACGCTTTCATGCTCATCGATGAGATGTTGAATTTTCCAATCGGAAGCGTATTTTTGAAAGTAGGAATTGACGCGGTTATATAAATTTTTTGCTTTGCCGATATAAATAATTTCATGCTGGGCGTTTTTGAAAAAATAGACACCCGTAAGTTTTGGTAAAATTGAGGTTAATTTTTTGCTTGATTTGCTCATAATATAACACCTCCATGAATGGTTCATTATAGTATATCATAAAATAGTATTTGTTATTGAGTGGTAATAGCATTAAGTCATTTTTTATGTTAAAGCATGATTTATTGGTTGCGTTTATATTTTTTAAAAGCGAATTGTATAGAGTTAGCATTGTGTACATTATGATAAAAAAAGGAATAAAGATAATGATAAAAAATTGGTTTAAGATTGATGTTTTTTTAATGTTATTATGCATGATGTTGTCTTTACCCGTTGCTCTTTCCGCTGTTGCACCTAATACTGTTGTTGCAACTATTAATGTGGGGGTTACGCCTGCTGGCATTGCACTCACTCCTGATAATTTGTTTGCATATGTAGCAAATAATAATAATTATTCAATCCCTAGTGGTGACTCAATAAGTGTTCTGAATTTAGTGAATAATACCCTTGAGCAAACTATTATAGATCAAGATTTTAATGAGCCATATACCGTGACAATTAATGCTCAAGGCACAAAAGCCTATGTTACCAATAGTAATAGCACAACTATAAGTATTATAGACATTGCAACCAATAAAATCATTGGTACTATTAACGGGTTTAATGGTCCGTCGGGCATGGTTATAACTCCGGATGGTAGGCGTGCATATGTAAACAATTATGGTGCTTCGCAGTCAGTGCCGAGTGGTAAAGCAACAACGGTTAACGTTGTTGATTTGACTACTGATAAAATTATAGGAGATCCACTTGAGGTTGGACTTGCACCCGCTGCATTAGCAATAACGCCAGATGGTGAGTTTGTGTATGTTATTAATTATGTGGATGGAGATATAGACACGGGCACCGTATCAATCATAAAAACAAGTGATAATAGTGTTGAAATGAATGCTATTCAGGGCTTAACGGGACCATTCGCAATTGCAATAACTCCTGATGGCCAACGTGCTTATGTAACTAATTTTGGTAGTAATAATTTTGCACCAATAGGAACTACCATTAGTGTTATCGATTTAAATAGCAATACAATTGTTGATACAATCAATTTAGCGATACAACCATCGGGTATTGCTATTTCTCCTGATGGTTTATTTGCTTATGCTACGAATTATAATACTCTTTACGCAGGACAAAATTTTAGCGATTTGACAGCAGGACAAGGAACGGTAAACATAATTGATATTGCTACCAATACAGTGCTGCCACCAACAATAGCAGTTGGGCAATCACCTGATTCTGTTGCAATTTCATCGGATGGCACCTATGCCTATATTTCTAATTATACGTCTAATACGGTAAGCGTGATAGCATTGCAATCATTTTATATCGTTGCGCAAGGGAGCCAAATGCAAAACGTATTTTTGACGCAGAGAGATATAATAAACAGATTAACATGGAGCGTATCAGGTCCGTCATTGCCAATAAGTTATTCTTTGTATCGTGATGCAGCATTAACTGATTTGGTTGCACTAATTCCTGCTACTGAGCCATTAGAATTTTTGGATCACAATAGAGAGCCAAATAAAACATACACCTATTATTTGATTGGAACGAATAATGTTGGTACTACTTCAGTACCGGTTGTAGTAACGGTTGCGGGTAGTTTTTAAAAATTGAGGAAATAGATTATGACTTTATTAAAAAAAGCGTTTTGTTTATTAATGGCTTTGATTTTTACTTTTTGTATTCAATCAAAAGATATTATTTTAGAGTTTAAGGGTGCGTATTATTTACCAACTAATGGTGAATTTAAAAATATTTATCATAATGGTAGTGCCTTATACGGTCCAGAGGTCACGATACAACTTTGTAGCGATCGTCCATGGTATGGATTTGCCAGCGTTGATTATTTTAAAAAAAAAGGGAATTCTATTGGTCTTTGTAGCCCAACGCACATAAAGTTAATTCCTGTGACAATAGGATTGAAATATCTTGTCCCTGTTTTTCGTGATCACATCAGCTTTTATACCGGATTGGGTTTGGTTGCAGAAAATGCACGTATAAAAAACTGTTCTGCATTTGTTCCATTACACCAGTCACAGTGGGGTATTGGTGGAATTGCAAAAGTAGGCGCGTATGGTTATTTACCACACAATTTTGTGATTGATATGTTCATTGATTATAATTTTGTAAAAATAGGAAACAGTAGCTGTGTTGTGTGTACACAACCTTATTTGGAATCTATGAAGGCTAATGTAAGCGGAGCTGTTTTTGGAGTAGGGCTTGGTTACCGTTTTTAAGTAAAGAGTATACTTTTTACCTTCTTGTCAAAAATAACTATACTGAACAACAATTATTAATGCATTTTTGATTTTTAGGATAGGTGTTATTTTTATGAAGTACATTTCCAGCATAGGTTGTTTAGTATTATCTGCAGTAGTTATTTGGTATGGCCATGCTTATTTTTTTGATAAAACAGTTCCAACTATTTCAGTGGTAGGAATTGTTGATAATAGTTATTACTGTGGTGATATAAAATATTGTGTTCAGTCTGATAAAAACGGGCTTGTATCATTGTTTATCGATGGGCAACCATTAATTAATGATTTTAAAGTTAAGGCTCATAAAGAAGATCAAATATTTACGTTACCAACAAAGACATTAAGTAATGGTAGTCATCTTCTAAAAATTGATTTTACTGATACAACGTATCATGCAAATAAAGTAGTGCATGAGCGAGCATTTCATGTTGATAATGCACCATTACAAGCTGTGCTTATCAAAACAGGTTCGCCGTATAAAGTATTTCAAGGAAGAACGCTTCACATTCAATTTCAAGTAAATAAAGAAATTAAAAGTGCTTACATTAATTTATTATCGCGTCGATACGAATGCTTTCCAGAAGCAAAACATTCTCATATTTATGAGTGCTTTGTGCCCATTGAATGTGAAGAACAGCCAAATGAATATTTATTGTCAATTGATATAGAAGATAAAGTTGCTAATAAAATGCGTTTGGAAGATAAATTTCAAGTCGTTATGTATCCTTTTAAAAAAGAAATTCTTACGGTAGCTGCTGATAAAGTACAAGAAGAAAAATCTTTAGGGCGCGATGGTAAAGACTTAGAAGTAGAGATAGAAAAATTATCATCACAATCGCCGCGTGAAAAGTTATGGCGTGGTGTGTTTTGTGCGCCTATAGAAATTCAACGCGTATCGTGTGATTATGGTACTGTTCGTACAACACAACATAAAGGGCGATATGCGCACAAAGCAGTTGATGTTATTAATGCACCAAAAAGTGTTGTATGGGCGACGCAAGATGGTATTGTTGTGTTAAAAGATCGTTTTGCACCAAGTGGTAACACCGTAATTATTGATCATGGTCTCGGTATTTTATCACTTTTCTATCACCTTGATAGTTTTGCAGATATTGAAGTTGGTCAAAAAATTGCGCAAGGAAATCCTCTTGGCACGATAGGCAAAACGGGTTTTGCAACAGGTTATCATTTGCATTGGGAGATGCGTATTAATAATGTTCCGGTTGATCCATTGCAGTGGATTAAAGTGACGTTGTAAGCTAGTGCGGTGATAAAAAAGGGAGAGATATGTATTTTATTGCACGCAATAACAAATTATATAACTACATTGCGCATACAAAACCGGTAAGGCGATATATTTTTTCTGTCCTGCTGTTTGCAGGACTTATTTTTGGATATTGGTTTGTTTCACTGTATATCATTGATGGTTGTGGCGTGGTGATGACAAAAGAGTACGGCGTATTACAGCAGAAGTATAAAGAAATGCAGCAGGCTGACAAAAAAAATAGCACATTAGCTGCGACTGTTACTGCACTCAAAACAGATATTATGCAATTCATCGTTCAAGAAAAAGCAGATGATTATTTTAAAAAACAACTTTTTTTTGTACTTGATAGTGCCCAGAAAATGGGTTTGAAAATAAATTCCTATGGCGTGCAAAAAGAAAAAAATGGTGCATGGTATAAAAAAGAGATAGCACATCTTGATGTTTTAGGAACACTACATAATATTATGCAATTTTTGGAATCTTTGAGAAATTCAAAGAAGATGGTAACAATTGGCAATTGGACGATTAGTGCTGTTGATGAAAAAACATTTCAAATGCATGGCGATATTGGTCTTGTAATGATTATGCAATAAAAGTAATTGTTTTGATGAGCATAAAAAGTCCCTTCAACCTTGAACAAGCTGAAGGGTTAGGGGGGTGAGCAATATTATGTGTAACATTGCTCAATTAGGGACATTTTAAGTCTTTTTAAATAATTTGCTTCATGCTAACAATCACTTATTTCTTTGTCAAGCAAGAGATTGTCTTGAAATTCTATTATGCTTGCCCATCAACAAATTTTTTAATGAGTGGAAATTGTGCTTCGTTATTATTAAATTCTTGTGATGAAGCAGTTTCAACAATTGAACCATTGCTCATAAAGTAAATGGTGCAATTAAGTTTTTTTATAAGCGAAATATCATGCGACGCGACCAGTACAATAAGGCCGTCAGCTGCTAGTTGTTGAATAGTATTTGCGACATGAGACGTTAAAATAGGGTCAAGTGCTGATGTTGGTTCATCAAGGCAAATAATTTCTGGTTTCATGGCAATTGCACGTGCAATTGCTAATCGTTGTTTTTGGCCACCTGAAAGGCGGCGCGCGTATGTATTTTTTTTATCAAATAGCCCATACAGAGTGAGTAAGTTTTCAGCTACTTTATGTGATTGTTCATGCGTGTATTTAAGTATTTTTTCAAGCGGCAGCGTAATATTTTTTTCAACGGTTAAATGTTCAAATAAGTTGAAATGTTGAAATACCATTCCTATAAGATGAGTCTTATTAATTACTTCAAGATTAAGTTCTTTATCGTTAAGCGCTAGCGTGCCAGAATCGATTGTTTCTAAATTATTCATAATGCGCAGTAATGTTGATTTACCAACGCCTGATGATCCTAAAAATAAAGCAATTTCTCCTTTTTTAACGTGTAGTGAAACGTTATTGAGGATTTTTTTATTGTTAAAAAATTTAGTTACATTTTTAATCGTAAGCATTGCGAGACATCCTTTTTTCAAGCTGAGCTACCAGGAGTGATATTGTTGATGTAACAAGTAGATAAAGAATTGCGAGTGCAAAAAATACTGAAATTGAATCATACGTTTTACTGACGACAAATCGTCCTTGTTTTGAAAGCTCATTAACACCAATCACTGATGCAAGTGCTGAATCTTTTACTAAGGTAATAAATTCATTACCCAGTGCGGGCAACACTGTTTGTAGTGCTTGAGGTAAGATAATATAACGTGCTGTTTCGAAAGATGAAAAGCCCAGTGTTTGCGCAGCTTCAATTTGTCCTGTGCTTACTGATGATATGCCCGATTTAATAATTTGACTAATGTACGCAGCACTATTAAGACCAATTGCAATAATGGCGATTGGTAGTGTATCAATATGTAGCCCTAGTTGTGGTAAAATATAAAAGGCACATAAAATTTGAATAAGCATGGGGGTGCCGCGAATAACAATAACATAGCTCATTACTAAACAACGCAAAACGCGCGAATCACTTGTTTGAGCGAGTGCAAGTAATGTTCCTAATATTAAACCAATGCAACAACCACCAGCAGCAATTTGTAATGTTACTAAAAGACCTTGCAGAAGGATCGGTAAATAATCAGCAATTAAAGAAAAATCTATGATCATACAAGATTCCATTTTTTCTTTAATGCAGCTAGTGTTCCATCTGCTTCCATACGATCCAATGTTATTTGAATGTAATCGCGTAATTCTGGATAATGTTTTGATACAGCAAATGCGCTGGTATCTTGTGCATCTTCAATAGGAATGATAGTAAATTCGTTATTGCCAATAAGATCAAAATAAGGTTTTGTTGGATTTTCTGCTGTAATGAAAGCATCAGCTCTTTTACTGTGCAATGATAATATTCCATCGCTGACCGCATTTGATGAGAGTCGTACTACATTAACATCTTTTAATTCCGATGCAAATGAATCAGCAGTATATCCTTCATTAACAATAACTGTTTTTCCTTTTAAATCATGAACAGAATTGATGGTATTATCATTTTTAAGCTTAATAATTACAAGAGCATCGTTAGTTAAATGGGGCTGCGTAAAGAGAATACGTTTTGCGCGTTCTTTTGTTGGTGTTATTCCCGCAGCAATAACATATACATTACCAAGTTGTGTTTCGGGGATTAATGCATCAAAAGGCATATCTTTAATGATCATTCGTTTATTTAAACGCTTGAGTACTTCAGTGATAACATCAATATCAAATCCTACTATTTCACCATTTTTTTCTTTAAAAGAAAACGGTTGAAATTCAGCGTTGGTACCAACAATCACGGTCTCAAATGAATTACCAGGGGTAACTTTCTTTGCACTTCGCCATACTGCAAACGTTGTTACAATAATAAGGGTTATAAGGATAAACAATGATAATTTTTTCATTAAATTTTTTCTCGTACACAAAAATGGTTATCGTTATTGATAGTTTGAATGATAACTTTTTTTTTCATCGTGGTCAAAGTAGACCAAAAAGAGTTGCTTTAAAATGATGTTGGTTGTACTGGCAGCACTGATGAGTGGTGATTTACAATCAACCATTTTCCGTCAAAATTTTTGTAAACAAAAGAAAACCGTGCAGGAATAGTGATAAGGCGCTCTGCTGCACGATATTGAAAGGTATAAATACCAGAATTGACAATAACTTTGTTACATTCGCTGGTTAATAATTCTTCAGTGGTGATAGAAAGTGTTGGTAATTTTATAAGATTTTCAAAGTACGTGTTGAGCTGCGCGCGCGTAGTGCATAAAACAGGAGAAAATGTTGGGAGCAGAACTGCTTGTTCATGATATAAATCAAGGACTCGGCAGACATTGTTTTTTGGACATATCATTGCCTCTATCCACTCGTTATAGATGTTTTTTGCAATCGCTGCGCTTTCTAGTGGTGATTTATTCATAATACTTTTGCTGATATTTGAAGGGTTATTATTATGTATTAGAGTAATCGAGAGGGGTGGTGGTGTCAATGTAAAAAGGCCTGCGATTTTTTATTATCGTAGGCCTTGAGCTAATATAAAGAGCTATGTATTAGAGCTAAAATGCTGCACGGCAAATAGGGCATTTTCTATTGAGTGATTTTATGCATGTTTCGCAAGTAAAATGTTTGCATGGTAGTTGCTTTTTATTGACGCAACCTTCATGGTGATCTTGTATAAAAAATTCGCAACATACGGAGCACGAAATATCGCCCATATTTTCCAAAATTGTTGATTCTAAATTGCTTGCGGTAAACAGTCTTTTAACCGCAGTCTTATCAAGGGTCTTTAGATTTGCAAGTTCAGCAAGAATAACGCTACGTGTAGTTTCAATACTCTCATGTAGTTTTTTAAGATCTTTAACCTGACGCTTTAGTGCTTCTTCTTGATTGGTAAGTTGTTCATCAAGAAACTGTGCAAAACTATTTTTTGCATGTGCTATAAAATCATCAGAATTATTATTGGATAAGTGTAACGTGCTGTCAAATACAAGATTTTCTAAGTGAGTAATATCGTTTTGCGCCAGACCACTACCGCTTAGCATGTTTTTCATAGCTGCTTTATTCTTCTTTGCGCATTCTTGTTTATGAGGAGTATTAGATGCGTTTGTAGGTGTTTCTTGTCGTGTATTGTTGTATGACGACGGATATTGCGTTTGCGTATGACCATGATCAACAGGAGGCGCTGATGGTGTTGGCTTTTGCGGTACGTTGTAGTAGCTATTATTATTTGATGATTGTTTAGTATATTCTGGGGATTTGAGGATATCTAAAATTGTTTTTTTGAGTTCCTCTCCATAAAATTGATATAAGTTTTCTCCGCTTAAGTGATGAGTTTGACTAATACGTGCAAGAATATTGCCTTCCATAGAATTTCTGATGGTGCGTTTAGTGCGGCTGTCGATTTGCCATCCTTGATTTTTAAGATTATCAATAAATTTATCTGATTCTTCGCCGGTAACATCAATAAGTACGCTGCGTATTTTTGAGTTTACGGTTTCTGGATGCTGAAGATTAACGTATTGTAGATTTTGGCGGCTTCTATTTTCGATAGAGTTCCAAGATTGCTGATTGATTCCTGCTAAATCATATTTTAGTTGATTGAGGTAATCATCGATAGTTAGGCGTGTATTTGTTGTGTTGAACTGATTATTTGAACGTTGTCGCTCATTTTGTTGCTGTTGTTGCTTTTTTTGTTCTTGTGCTTCTTGATGTTGGGAGTAGCCAACAAGCCATGTAAGTAGATCCCAAAGATCATCGGTTTTCGTTGTTGAATATGAGGCTGTGAGTAGGGCTATGGATAGAAAAAGGGATATAGTGCGTAATTGTTTCATCAGATTCCTTTTTGGGTAATGAGTTTATTGTATGGTGAGTAATTATAGTGGTTTATGGGGATTGTTCAATGTTTTAAAGGAGAAAAGAGGTTATTGTAGCGCAAAGGCGGGGCTTTATAGATTTCTGATATATTTACAAATTGAAAGAGTTTGTGCTAATATGGGATTATCTATGAATTTTGGATATTGATGCAAAGGAATGCAGCTATGATAAAGAAAAATCAATTTTTTGGGCTAATTTTATGCTTTTTAAGCTTGTTGGCATCATCATCATCATCATTGATATTTGCTGAATTACCTCCTGAAAGCGAACAAAAATCTATTGTTCACTCAAGTTTTAGGAACATGATAGAAGCTATATGTGAGGATGTTGAAAATGGTCGAAGGCCTGTAAACGAAGAAGACAGAGAGCTTATTATTGCATTATTAAACCAGGATATAACATCGCTGCAGGAGCGTAAAAAAAGTGTTCAATTGTATTCAAATGTGGTTACTGTAGGAACTGGAGCCTTGTCTGCTTTGTATGGTGCATTGGGCTTAAAAAATCTTTTATGGATGATTAAATTTATTAATAGTACAGAGTCGTATGATCCAGTGCAGGGTTCTCTGAGCAAACTTGTATATGGCCCTACAAAACTTTCTTTTGCTAGTCATCTAAAGAATTTTGCTTCGATAGCGGGTCAAATGACGCAACAATGGATAACTGATCCTTTTGCAAAAAATCCTCAGCCAGTAAAGGATGTGCTAATGTATCATAAGGGATATGAGCCTTCAATTTCTTTTGTAAGTCCTGATCGTTATTATGATAATTCATTTGTAACTAGCCCCTTATTTTCCACTTTTTCTTTCATTATGAGTGGCGTGTTAATGACTCAGGCTTATCGGTCCTATCAAGAGAGGAAAAAGCGTTCAGAGAAAATAGAAGCTAACATTGCTCGTGACCAAAAAATTATTGAGAAATTAGAGGCGGCGGCGGCAAAAAGCTAAAAAATCATATTTTTGATGGATTTTAAAGGATAGGTGGCTTTAAAAGGCTGCCTATTTTTATTGTTATATTTGAAAAGAGTGATCTGATGGGTCAATCTATACTCCTTTTTACAAATTGCAAAGATTATGAGATACTATAAATGTACATTTTGATACAATATTTTTTAACATAAAGGTGCATGATTATGATGAAGAAAAATTCATTTTTAAGGTTAATTTTATGCTTTTTAAGCATTGCATCATCTTTTTCGGTATTTGGTAATGTTGTAAACGATCAATTGCAGGCTATTTATAGCAATGATGAACAGGGTATTGTTCCTGTTAATAGCACTCAGCGAGAAATGTCGATTATGTCTTTAAAAAAGCATATTCGAGATTTAGAAACTGAAAGAAATGATATTAAAACAGGCTTGATTGATAAAAATTATATAATGAGTTATCGTGCAGCCGCTGCAGCTGCAATGGTAGGATTTGCTTTTAGTGCACTACCAGTTTTGGTAGGAATTAATGAAGTAGGGCTTTTGGAGGTTGGCGATAGGTATAAGTCTCTAATAGTTGAAGCTATCTCTTATCCATCGGTATTTTTATCAGGAGGTTGTTATACTGAGGCAAAATTGTATTGGCTCATTCTTGGTCTTCCTGTGTTATCCACAGCAGCTGCTGTAGCTGCTAGGGCACTGTATAAAAAGTACAATCAAAAAAAAGATGAACGTTTACAAGAAATAGAGGCTAATATTGTTCGTGATTATGAGATTATTGCGAGATTGAAGGCTTCAAGAGGCTAAAAATCATATTTTTGATTTGATTGATTTTTGAAAAAATAGGTGGTCTAAAAAAGGCTACCTGTTTTTGTTGTCACATTTGAAAAGAGCGATCTGTAGGCAAAATCTATACTCCTTTTTACAAATTGCAAAGATTATGAGATGCTATAAATGTATACTTTGGATGCAATTTAATATGAAGGAATACGGTTATGATAAAGAAAAATGCATTTTTAGGGTTATTTTTGTGTTTATTGGGTATGATGCCTTCGGCTTTAGCGCTTAATAATGACATGAATAATTGCTTGCAGGTTATTTATGCAAATGATGAGCAAGGAATAATGCCATCGGATGAGCAGAAAAGAGATTCGGCTATTAATTTGTTAAAGGATCATATAAAGGCATTGAAACAAGAAGAAAAAGCTCTTTTGGCAAGCACAACTGCTGGAAGATATAATATGGCAGCTGGTATTGCGGATTTAACATGCGGAATAACGTCTGCGTCTTTGGGGATTTTATTTTTTATTGCTTCTTATAGAGCAAAGGATTCTGTCCTTAATAGTTTAGGTGATTTTGCTTTCAGTACTGGTTATGCATTGATAGATGCTATAACTGATCCATTGGTTCTCTGGCGAGGTAACGGCGCTATATGCGGTATGCCGGCAAAGTTTTATCAAATTTTTGCAGGTTTTCCTTTGATTATTGCAGCATCTGCGATTGGTAGCAAAATGTTGTATAGAAAGGCAAATCGATGTGCTCAAGAAAGAGATGAGCGTTTGCAAGAGATAGAGAAAGAAATTGTTCGTGATTATGAGATTATTGGCAGATTAAAAGCTGTAAGCTATATGTATATTTGCTAAAATTGTTAGCGAGCGGGCTTTAAGAGGCTAAAAATCGATTTTCTCGATTGGTTTTGAAAAAATGGGTGGCTAAAAAAACCACCTATTTTGCTTTAAAAAATAGTTCAGATTGTTGAATAGAGTGTGTTTATAGGGCGTTTTACAAATTGAAAAAAATAAATATAATTAGAAATATATAAAGTTTTTATTAATTACATAAAATGAAGGGATTGTTTATGTCATCAAAATTGAATGTTTTATTATCGGGTTTGTTACTTTTAACATCAGCTAGAGTGTTTTCTCTTGGCGAACAAGAAATTAATTTTGTTCATTCAGTGCATCAATTGGGCGTAAGCTTTGATGAGGTGCCTGGAATTAAGGCAAATATTGATCCATTAACAGCTATTTTTGAAATGCATGTTAATCAGCTTGAAGCTAAAGTACAAGAAAGTTATGGCAATGTTAAGTCGGCTTTGCTTAAAAATGCGGCTTTATTAACAGCTGTTATTGTTGGGCGATTTGGATTATTAGTAGTGGGCGACGTTGGTTGCCAAATGATGCCAACTCAGCTTTTAGCTACTTGTTGTTATCAGGCAGCAAGCAGTACAGCTGATGTGATGGCTTCTGTTAGCGGTGCATTGGCAGCGATAAACCTTTATGACGTATTCAAAGAAAAAAATGCATTGAATGCAGAATTAGAATTGAATCAAGAGATTTTAAGTCAATTGCGTGATGTGCAAACTATGAGTGCATTTATGGCACACAATAACAGCCATAATGAAGTATCGGAAGAAGCTCAAATGGATACTCAAGAAGACGTTCAAGAAGAAGCTCAAGAAGAAGATATTCAAGAGTAATCTATTTACAATTGTTTTGACAATTTGTAAAAAACCGGTACAATTGAGAGTATAGTATTTAAGTATATTTTACTTATCAAAGTTTTTTTTAATGTTTTATTCATTTTTTATTTGTGAGACACATGAGTATACAAGCATTGGGTGTTGATTCACGTATAGTGAAGGCGGTTTCTGAATTAGGTTTTACCCAACCAACAGCAATTCAGGAAAAAGCGATTCCTCTTCTTTTACAAGGAGATAGGGATCTTATAGGTTTGGCACAAACGGGTACCGGTAAAACGGCTGCGTTTGGGTTGCCATTGATTCAAGCTGTTATGGATGGTAAAACTCAGGGACTTGTTATTTGCCCAACGCGCGAATTGTGCTTGCAAATTACCAAAGAATTGACAGCATATTCAAAATATATTGATGGCTTTAATGTTGTTGCAGTGTATGGTGGTGCTGATATTAGAACGCAAGTTCGTGATATTAGACGCGGAGCACATATTATTGTTGGAACGCCTGGTAGATTAATTGATCATATTACTCGTAAGACTATTACGTTAGAAAAAATTGGACGTGTAGTTCTTGATGAAGCTGATCAAATGTTGGATATGGGTTTCCAAGAAGATATTGACGAGATTTTAAAAACAACACCATCTGATAAAAAAGTATGGTTGTTTTCTGCAACTATGCAGCCTAAAATTGAAAAAATCGCACGCACGTATATGCATGATCCTCTTCATATTTCAGTAGGGTCGCGTAATAGTAGTGCAACAAATATTGAGCATCAATATTGTTTAGTAAGAAATGCTGATGTACAAAATGCAGTACGTCGTTTTATTGATTTATATCCTGATATGTTTGGTATCGTATTTTGTCGTACCAAGCGTGATGCACAAGAAATGAGCGCACAGCTTATTAGTGCTGGGTATAGTTCTGATGCATTGCATGGTGACTTATCACAGCCTCAACGTGATGCAGTGATGAAGAAGTTTAGAGAGAAAAAAGTGCAAGTGCTTGTTGCGACTGACGTTGCAGCACGTGGTATTGATGTTGATGGCGTTACGCATGTTTTACATTGCAATTTACCTGATGATATTGAAAACTATACGCATCGTAGTGGTCGTACCGCGCGTGCTGGTAAATCAGGTATTTCAATTATTATCGGAACATCATTAAGAAAAATTAAGTTTATTGAACAACAAGTTGGTATTACTATCAAAGCGATTCAAGTGCCGACAGGTGAAGAATTGAGTAAAAAACAATTAGAATTTTTTGCTCAAACAATTACCAATACGGTAGTTGATGAAGTGGTAACACCACACGTAGCGTTAGTTCAAGAAATGTTACAAGCTTTGACAAAAGAAGAGCTTATTGAGCGCATGCTTTCTATTAATTGTGCTAAAATGCTTCATCATTATAAAAAAGCGTATAATTTGAATGCTACAGCACCAAGTTATGATTCATATCGTGATCGTGATAGCGGCAGAGGGTCTTCTCAAGGGCGTTCGCCAAGAAGAAGTAGTTCAGATTCGCGTTCTTCAGATTCACGCTCAGATCGTTCATCGTCTTATGGTGGCGTAAGTCGTTCTGCTGGTAGTTTTTCTTCTGGAAGAAAAGAAGAAGCTCGTTTGTTTATTAATGTTGGTAAATTTGATCAAATGAATAAAGAAGGTTTAATCAAATTTATTGCGACAACATCATCGGTTGATGAGCATTGTGTAAGCCGTGTTTCTATGCAGAATACGCGTTCATTTTTTACCGTAGATGATAGTAGTAAAGCGCAAACAATTGTCAGAACATTAAAAAATTCAACAATGCGTGGGCGTAGAATTCAAGTAGAGTTTGAGCAATCGCGTAGTTAATTGTTGTTGTTTTTTACTTGATTGTAGATTAAAAGAAGGCCTGGAGAAATCCGGGCTTTTTTGCGTTATTTGGTATTGAAATTTTTATGCAGTCAGGAGTGTGGAGCTGTGGTGAGTGTAAGCGTAATATGCTGCTATTAAAGAGATAAGAAATAGCGCATAAAGTTTTTTATAGCTTTTTTTGTTTATTGTGTATGTTTTTGAAAATTCATTGAGGTATCCTTCAATATTATCATTTTCATTATTGAAATAATTTTTGAAAAATTGTGTATCGACTACTATTGTTTTAGCTGAGATAGAGAGACATTCTTCGCTATCCAAGTAGGAGCATTTTGCTTGATGATTGAGCCAATGAATGATTTTGCTGATAAGCAAAGTATATGCGTTATGGCCGCCATTATTAGTGCGTGTTATTGAAAGGTTTGCTACATTTTGTATAAATAATTTTGCGCATTCTATGTCAGTGTCATTGGAAACATCATTATCATTTTCTTCGAAATGTAATAAAACATGACTTTCAAGGCCGCTCCATTGGTTGATGTAATCCATTGGTTGTTTTATGTCTGCGGGGTTAAACTGTGAAATGCGAGGGAGAACTGATATTGCAAACCATGGTATAATGGTATCGTCTACAAACTTGGGTGCGATATAATAAAGGAGCGCCAATCGGCTATGTGCTTGTTTTTTCAGGGCTACTCTCGTATCTGTTAGCGGGTTGAGTACGTAGACCATTTTTATAGCATTCAAAATAGTATTTTGATTGATTTTTGTAATTTCTAAAGAATCTAATATTTTTTGGTCATCATCAGTTGG
>Ga0206891_10185_pt1 | contig 18499 bp, 17 predicted proteins | sample Alteio_BWOrgHeat_55_FD_153246 | JGI IMG/M metagenome (GOLD analysis project Ga0206891, IMG submission 153246) | Enriched cells from forest soil in Barre Woods Harvard Forest LTER site, Petersham, Massachusetts, United States - Alteio_BWOrgHeat_Nextera7 ...
AAGGGGGTGGGCGTACCACTACATGGCGTGCTTCATCAGCCCGTCGTTGTTCACAGGATTGAATCAGGAAACTACCGCGTCGGGCTGGAATTTGACGTGGGGGTGCAGGGCTTGGGTGATCTGGTCGCGGGTTTCAATAAGGGTGGCGGCGACGTGGGTGGCGCCGGCGACCAGGAGGGCTTCGCGGTCGTTGGTAATTTTCTCATGCAATCCCCAATGGCCCACCACGATGGACAGTTCGGGGAGCCGGGCACGCAGCAGTTTGCTTACGTGGCGGCTGGCGGACAATCCCCCGGGCGGAATAAAACCAATGCAGAATAACGCGGGGGTTTTCTGTTCCGCCTGCTGCAGGATTTCGGATAGGCGTTTACCGGCGGTGCTGATTTCCATCTCATAGCGCGTCGGATCGAGTAACTGTTGCAGCATCAACAGCGCGATGGCGTCACCTTCGTCGTGCGCGGGCCAGGCCAGAATGCGGATCTTGTCGACGCGGACCGTGACGGTGCTGGCGTCACCGGCGGGTGCATCGATCAACGATGTGGGATGTGTGGATGGAAGGTCGATTCGTTCGATGATCTCACGCATGGACTTGTAAATGAACTCTTGTTCGTCATTTGTCAGGATGCCGAGCCGGCGGTCCCGTTTGGCGTAGTGCAGGGCGGGAATAAGCACTTCGTCGAAGACGTGCTCGACCGAATGGGTTTGCAATTGTTCCTCGACGATGGCCTCGGCTTCTTCCTGGTCCCACGCCAACAACCGCTTGTAGTAGGCAACCGAGGCTTGCATCAGCGGCTCGTCACCAAGGAGCACAGCTATGAATTCGAGTTGCGGGACATATTTCGCGACCACCGCTAGGCACGCGGTCAACGGTGTCGCCAACAGCAGCCCGACCGGGCCCCAGAGCCAGGTCCAAAATGCAATCGCGATGAGCATGGCCAGTTTTGAAGTGCCAGCGCTTTGACTGAAAAGCATTGGCTCGATGACCAGCCCCACGACCGGCTCGAGCACGGCAAACATCGCGATCACCGATAACGGTTGCCACCAGTTCGCGGAAGTGGCGAGGCTGACCGCAACAGGAAATAACGCCGCAAACCAGATACCGATGTAGGGAACGAACCGCAGGAGGATGATCAAGAATCCCCACAACAGCGCATAGGGCACTCCCAGCAGAAACAGCCCCAGCCCCATCACCACACCCAGGCAGGCATTGACGATAAATTGGGCGAAGAGATACCGGCTGACTCGCTGGCCTGCCTCATCGAGCGCCTGAGTTGTCAGGCTTAGTCGTCCGTAACCCAGCAAGCGAATGGCACGGTTCCGTAATTCATCCCGTTCCAGCAGCATGAAAATCACCAGGGTGACCACCAGCAAGATATTGAACAAGGATTCCAGTAGCGGCCAAACTACCGGCGAGAATTGCCACACCCCGGAGGAAAACCTCCCGCCTTGAACCGTGACCAGGACCGGTTGGCGAGCGCGCTCCGCCGGCGCATTGGTGGCCACGTCCCCGATCAACTGTTCGAACTCGACACGGACTTTATCCAGCGTCGTGCCCTGACCGACCTGCAACTCCTCAATCCGCTTTTTGATGTTGCCCTGATAGCTCGGCAAATTATGGGCGAATTCCTTCACCTGAAGCGAGATGGCCCAGCCGATGACGCCGATCAAAGAGAACGCGATCATCGCCAGCAACGCGACCGAGACGGCCCGCCCAACGCCGAGGCGCTGGAGCGCGCTATCCACGGGGCTTAATAAAAAAGTCAGCAGCATCGCCAGCGCCACCGGTATCAGGACCGGGCGCGCCCAGTACATCGAGGCAACGATCAACATCAGTGTGCCCGCAACGACCAGCGGCGATAATTTTAGAGATTTGTGTGGCACCGATGGCGATTCCTTTGATGGCTACAAGAGGCAGCACTACTTCAAAAGTTCAACGACCTTGTCATGAAAAGTGGTGCATTGTTGCGCCAGTGCGTCCAGAAACTTTTTGCGAAGCGGGTCGCTTTCTTGATCGTGCAATACCGCCGACAGATGGGCGGCGTAGTTCATGGCCTCGGCCTGGGTGAAGAGCAATCGATGCTCAAACGTTTTGCCGCTTGACGTGAGAAGCTCTTTGGTCACCGTTGACTGAATGGCTTCGCGCGTTTTCTGTTCCATCTCGGGTAGGTTGGCCATCTCAAAGCTCAGGCGCCGGTCTTTTTCATGGAACAGGTCCAGTCCTTTCCGGGCCTGATCGCAAGCGCTTGCGATTTCCTTGATGATGCCGGCCACGGGCGGATTGGCGTGTTTGATAATAAAAATTTTGCCGACATCACTTTCCTGACTCAACAGTTGGTACAGGAGGCTGTAGCCCTCGTTGCGCACACGGGCTTGATGCCAGGCCGCGGTTGGGAGAACTTTCTGGACCGTCGCACACCCGGCCACCGTTAGCCCGCACGCTAGCAGTGTTCCGCAGACCCCGGCCCGGCGTATTTCATTCAAATCCGACCCGCAAGGAGCAAGACGAGCAGAATTAAGACTACCAATCCCAGCCCGCCACTCGGATAGTAACTCCAGTTCTTGCTGTGGGGCCACGTGGGCAACGCACCCACGAGGAAAAGAATGACCACGATCAATAGAATCAGTCCCATATTGTAGTTCCTTGTTTTCTCGTTGAGGAAGGTTACGCCAGGAGCTGGCCCGTTTTCTATGGGGTCAACACCCCATAGCGATTGCGGGACTTCTTGGCTTACTTCTACGTAGTCAAATGTGGAAGACCTCTGGGTCCCTGAACCGGGGTCTGGGCAATCAAACAACCGAGTCAGATACCAATGTTCAATCGAGTTTTTAACCCAGGACCAACTGCTCGAGGCAATGCATGGCATTGATCGCCTGTACAGAATGTGGCAATCAGGTTTCCGTCGAAGCCAACGCTTGTCCGTCCTGCGGCTATCCGGTGGCACAGCAGGAACGCAGTGACCCCGCCGCCCGCAACTCAAGCCAAGGCGGTCGCTGCTGTTGGCGCGCAATCGGTGCTGCTGGAGGTGCGTCCCTCGTGGTGGACCTTTGGCTGGCATCTGCTGTTCTCTTGGTTGTTGGTGCCGCTGCTCATCGCGTTGTACCGGCGACACTCCTTCGTGATGCGGATTTATACAGACCGTGTTTCCATCGAAGAAGGGTTTTTCACCAAAGAGTCCAGCGAATTTTTCATCAAAGATATTCGCTCCATCGACGTGCGGCAAGGCGTGTGGGGCCGAATGGTTGGAGTCGGCGATGTTACCATCTCTACGGCTGCGACCGTTGACGCCGCGGAAGAGGCCCACGGCGTTCCGCAGCCCAACCGAATCAAAGATTTACTTATCGCGCAGCGCCAACAGTCCACCACGTAGCCCAGCCAGTCGTATCGGTTCTGGATTCCTGAAATCCGTAGTGGGATGAACACCCCATCGCGTCGCCGCGCATGGGTGGCGTGTTCGAATAGTAACACTGCCTCTGGAATGTCCGGCTTCTTGCCGGCTAGGTCAACCACGAGCCCGATGGAATAGGCGAGGTCAATAGGACGAACATAGCGGGATGGTTGGTAGCAAACTCTGCCATCGAAAGTAATAAATCAATTCGGGCAGCTTTCACGTTGAAAAAGTTGCTCATCACCTTACGGATGTGAAAATGCCCTGTCTTATCCCGTGCCAAGATCGCGTAGTTGCAGCCCGCCACGCGTTCGCCTTCAGCAACAGTACCGAGCAGGTTTCCCGACTTATTGGAAAACCATTCAACCTGGTTCACCATCACGTGCATTAAGGCGGCATTATGAGCCAGCAACCGGTCATACTCGGAACGGGGGATATTTTTAATAATCATTTCATTGCTTCTTTTTTTGAGCAAACGGGATACGTCAACCCTGGGCGACGGATTGATTGATTGTTTCTCATTGTGAAGCTTTCCAATTCCATAGCCTATGCGGCACAACATCGCGCGCACAATGGGGTGCTCACCTTATCTTGACCGTGTTGGAGAACCCCTAACCCAGGTAGGTATATACCCCATGGCTAAAGACCGGCCCATTGCGTAACTTCATCACAGAAAGCGATGGCAAATGAGTTGCCATCGAAATCGAAAGGTAACCGATGAACCTCCTATTTTTGCCGGTGTTAGCCGGCTTCCTGTTCTCGCCCGTGTTGGCCGGGTTTTACTATATTGGCGGTGGCGGCCTTCTTCTCGTCGTCATTATTGCGGTACTATTACTTCGTGGCTAGCCCCCCTCTTGTGTTGCTGGTGACGGCGAAGTGAACACGGTCGTATACGTCGGGTAGCAATATTATTATGGGAATTTCACTCAAGCCGCAGCATCTGAAGCGGTACAAGGACATCGCCTTTTTGCTGATAAAGCATGGGCGCTCGGACTTGCTGGCCAATAGCGGCCTGCACGAAACTCTCGGAGTCGAGCCGCTGGATAAAGCATTGCCGCCAGAGCCCAGGGCAGATGAATTGGCGCGGGATTTGGAAAAGCTGGGGCCAACCTTCATCAAACTCGGCCAGCTCCTGTCCACGCGGGCGGATTTCCTTCCCCCGGCTTACATTCAGGCGTTAACCCGCCTGCAAGACAACATCGATCCCTTTCCTTTCGAAGAAGTAGACGCAATTGTCTCCCACGAGTTGGGCGTGCGAATCTCGAAGGCATTCTCCAACTTTGAAACCAAACCTCTCGCGGCGGCATCCTTGGGACAGGTCCACCGCGCGTGGTTGCGGGATGGTCGGGACGTGGTGGTCAAGGTGCAGCGACCCGGCATTCGCGAGATCATTGCCGATGATTTGGACGCCCTGGCAGACATCGCCGAATTTCTCGACAAGCATACGGACTGGGGAAAACGCTACCGGTTCGTTGAAATGCTGGAAGAGCTTCGCCGTAGTTTATGGCGGGAATTGGACTATCGCCAGGAAGCGCGCAACCTCCTCACACTGAATATCAATCTCAAGAGTTTCACCCGGATCGTCGTGCCCACACCCATCGAGGACTTCACCACCTCGCGGGTATTGACCATGGAGTATATCTCCGGCAAGAAAATCACAGCACTGAGCCCCTTGGCGCGGATGGAATTGATGGGCGAGGAACTGGCCGAGGAGCTGTTCCGGGCCTATCTGCAACAAATTCTCGTCGACGGTTTTTTCCACGCCGATCCTCACCCCGGCAACGTTTTCATCACCGACGATCAACGAGTGGCCCTGCTGGACCTCGGAATGACCGGGCAGATCGCCCCGCGCTTGCAGGAGAATTTATTACAATTGCTGCTCGCTGTGAGTGAAGGCCGCAGTGATGATGCCGCCACCACTGCCATCAAGATTGGCGAGGTCACGGAGCAGTTTCAGGAGATCTCCTTTCGCAACCGAATTGCCGCCCTCGTGGGCGCACAACAGGCAGCGACCTTGGAGCGGATGCAGGTGGGCCGTGTCGTCCTGGAAATTACCCAGGCCTCGGGGGAGAGTGGATTGCGTTTGCCGGCGGAATTGACCATGTTGGGCAAGACGTTGCTGAATCTCGATCTGGTCGGTCGGACACTGGATCCGCAGTTTGATCCCAACGCTTCGATTCGACGCAACGGTGCCAAAATGCTCGAGGAGCGCTTATGGAAGGCTCTCTCACCGGGCAACCTGTTCGGCGGCATACTCGAACTAAAGGACCTGCTCCTGCGTTTGCCCGGCCGCGTGAATCAAATCTTGGATGTCGTGGCGCGTAATGACCTGAAGGTCAAAGTGGACGCCATTGACGAGCTGGTCCTGATCGAGGGAATGCAAAAGGTCGCCAACCGGATCACCGTTGGGCTGATCCTGGCGGCCTTGATTGTCGGGGCAGCCCTGTTGATGCGGATAGAATCTTCGTTCCGTTTGTTTGGGTATCCGGGCCTTGCGATTCTTTGTTTTATGGGCGCGGGCGGTGGCGGTTTAATCCTGGTCATCAACATTCTGTTGCACGATCGATCTTCGAAGAAGTAAGCGCAGAGTTCCAAGCAGTAAGGGCTGGCCCGGTTTTCTTTCTGGTGGTGCCAATCCGAGACATTTTCCTGTGGGCCCGCTATCATTGCAATCAAGCAGGCAGTATGATTCCTGTAGGTTTGAGTAGTGGCGAGGCAGACCATTTTCATGCGGGGACCACTTGTGACCGGTTGTGCCAGATGGCGAGATTACCCCTTTGCTCTTACCTGCGCGGGCGCCATTTCCGGCCTGTGGAGTGCACTAAATGTGGGAGTCGAGGTGTCAGGGAAACTGTCAGGGAGAAGTAGTGAAGGAGTACGTTTGAGTAGTGGTAGGTAGTGGTGCATTAGCTTTGATTCTAAAGAAAGATTACGTAAAAAATGGCCGATAATTGAGGATTCGGAGGTTCGAGTCCTACCGGCGGAACCGCTTCGGACAATTTTTCAAATCTCACGCAGTCCCATTGCCCGACGGGGCTACACCGCACGTCGGCCCTGAATGATGTTGACCGGGGCCATGTTGGTGGCTGCCCGAAAGCGTTGGACGTTGTCAACCCGTCCTCAAGCTTCTGGGTCACTCTCCTCTTTTGAGAAAGGGCCTAAAAAACCTCTTGCCTCCATTTGATGAGGGATATCAACGGAGACCCCAGCGCTGTCTCGAACAACCGATTTTCGGTCACAAATTGTTTGCGCTTTGGAGCGCGGGGGGAGTGTAACACCCAAAAGTGGGCGGCGCAATGAGCACTGCCGGTTGGTCGCGCCGGATTTGCGCGACCAGATCGCCACCAGCGTTTTCGGATTGTGTCCATGCTGTCTCCCGAATGGGCTTCACGAACCTTGAGGCTGCCGGGTTCCAGTGTGTGGCCAGGCCCGTCGTCTTGATCGGCCCCGTCAATCGCCCGGGCTGAGCAGATCCCGTCGGCTTCGAACTCTCCAATGCGGGAATTGAAGTCCACTATGGTGTTGAGTTAGCGTGATTCGGCGTGGAGAGGCGATTGGCCACGGTTTGGGGATGTCACCGGAGAAGATATGGTTCCCAGAAATCGCGGCCCCATTTGGTCCAGGCATGGCACCCGAATGGCAGGCGTTCCGCGTTGGCTTTGAAGCAGTACCGCGGAGCGCACTCAAAAGAAAATGCAACCGCCTCCTGAGGGGTTGGAATGCGAAACTGGGGCATAAATCTCTTTGCATCAAGGGCCCAGAACCGATCTTCATGAAAGTCCGGCCGTTTGCTGAGTTCCTTTAGACGCCAGTTAATGGTATTCCTAAAACCCTGCCGGTGAAGAACGGTTTTTGCTTTGCAAGCCATCGCTCGGAGCAGAGGCGATTTCTGAAAATAGCGTGTTTTTCTTCCGCGCTCGGCAGGGTCGTCGTACAGCATTTTTGATTCAAGCACCGCCAATGCGCTGGGAACGTTTCTTAAAGACAGCCCCCCATTTCCCACGGCCCAAAAGCCATTGGTTGGATTACTTTCGTGGTTTCTGAACCATGGCGCACCCGCGTAATCCCAACGTTTGGCGCACCAGTATTCCAAATCATCAGAGAACACGAGACAGTCCAATTGATGGATGAGAATGTATTCGTAATCGGCGAAGGCCTGGTAAAACTGTTTGGCGACCAATAGTTTGCTGTACCCCGAAATATTGAAAAAAAACTCATCTTTGAAGTACCGGGTTTGGAAGTCAGGCCAGGAAACTGACAAGCTCTTGGGGGCGATAATATATTTGTCGAATTTTCCAAGATAATGTCGCAAATGCTTGAATGAGATTTCTTCCTGCATGGTCAGCGGGAGGCGATATACCGGTGTCACTACCGCGACAAGTTTCTTGCGGCTCCCCAGATCGTCAGCATTAGAACCGTGTCGGCCGGCTGGATTTGGATTGACGCATTCCATGAGCATAAGGGCAGAAGCTGAACAACCCGGCTAAGGGCGGCGGCGTTCTGCCTGTCTTACCGTTTCAAGTTCACCCGCCACGATTACACCAAAAGGTGAACCTGCCAACAGGAATTGTTGTCGTTGATGGGAGGGGTAAAGAACCTGATCGTGAGCAATAACTCCTGTCCTCATAATTTCGCACTTTATGAGACAGGCCATTCGCACTCAATGGGGTGAACACCCCATGGACAGGGATTGACCAATTCCTCAATTTCCCGCCAATAAAGGAGAACCCGCACGATTGGATGCCAATCGAATTTCTAGGGTGGATTTCCAGTCGGAAATAGGGAATTATAGTAGTTTCACCTTTCCACGGGACGCCTTTATTGTCTTTAAGTGATTGCTACCATACTGGATGGCAAGGATGCGCTAAACCTGGTGAAATTGCTCGGGCCTGACCTGAGCTGGATGGATCTGCACAGCGCCAAGAGCGCGCTGACTGCGTGTGGATTCATCATATCACCGGTAGGTAAACACCCCATAGTGCCCGCCCGGTTCCGGGACCATGATGTTGCCATGGAAATCAATCGGAAGACCGTGGCCACAATATTGATGGTGTGGCGCTGATGGACGCCGCCGCAACCAAACGAAGCGAAAGGGATGATAGGGAATTGGACGCCAACGCCGGAGCCAAGCGACCGGAGTCGGCATCGGCCACGCGGGCTTCTGAGATTCGCTACCGCCGCCTTTTTGAAGCAGCCCGGGACGGCATACTTATTCTCGACCCCGGGACCCGAAAAATTACGGATGCCAACCCGTTTATGTCTGAATTGTTGGGCTATCCGCACGAGGAGTTGTTGGGCAAAGAACTTTGGGAAATCGGACTGCTCAAGGACGAAGAAGCCAGTCAAGCAGCATTCCGAGAGTTGCAGTTGAAACAGTATATCCGCTACGAAGATCTGCCGCTCCAGACCAAGTCGGGCCTGCGCCGGGATGTCGAATTCGTCAGCAACGTATACACCGAAGACGGTAGGGACGTCATTCAATGCAACATCCGCGACATTACCGAACGCAAACAGGCGGAGGACGAGGTGCGTGAGCTCTCCGGTCATTTATTGAAGGCGCGTGATGAAGAACGCCGGCGGATTGGCCGCGAATTGCATGATTCAACCGCGCAGGAGTTGGTGGCCGTGGCGGTGAACCTCGATCTCGTGCAACAACGCAGCACCGGCCACGATGTCACCAGCGACAACCTCCTTGCCGACAGCCAGGCAATCCTCGAGCAGAGTCAACGCGAACTGCGGACACTGGCTTACGAACTACACCCGCCCGCGCTGGATGAGGTGGGCCTGGCTGGCGCAGTGCAGGAATACACCGCTGGGTTTACGCAACGCAGCGGGATCACGGTGAGATTGGACGCCATTCCGTCACTCGGACGATTGCCGGGCGAGACGGAACGGGCACTGTTTCGGGTGGTGCAGGAAAGTCTCGGCAACGTCCATCGCCATTCCAGTAGCCCGACTGCCACGATACGGATCGCGCGTGATGGCGCCGCTGTCGTCCTCGAGGTAACCGATCAAGGCTGCGGGTTGCGCATGCGTGGCAACGGTACGGTGGAGAAAGCGGGGGTGGGGCTGGCCGGTATGCGCGAGCGCGTGCGTCAATTGGGCGGACGGTTCGAGATTGAATCAAGCAAGCGGGGAACGACCGTGCGGGCCATCGTGCCCGGGGAGGCCAGGAAAAATGAAGACCACGCAGATATTGATTGCCGATGACCACGAGTTGGTGCGAAAGGGATTGCGGGCCGTATTAGAAAGCCAGCCGGGGTGGAAAGTTTGCGGGGAGGCGATCAACGGCCGGCAAGCGGTGGAGTTGGCAAAGCAACTGGGGCCCGATGTGATCGTGTTGGACGTAACGATGCCGGACCTGAACGGCTTGGAGGCCACACGCCAGATTCGCAAGGCGATTCCCCAAGCCGAAATACTGATCCTCACCATGCACGAATCCGAGCAGTTAGTGGGAGAGATGCTCGCCGCCGGCGCCCACGGCTACATTCTGAAAGCGGACACCTCACGCCTGTTGGTTTCCGCCATCGAATCACTCGCCCAGCACAAGCCGTTTTTCACCGGGAAGGTCTCAGAAGTGGTGTTGAATGGTTACCTGAACCGCGGGGATGTTACGAACAGAGCCAACGGTTTACTTGAACATCTGACCGCCCGCGAGCGCGAGATTGTCCAACTCCTGGCGGAAGGCAAGACCAACAAGGAGGTCGCTGTCGCACTCGGCGTCAGTATCAAGACGGTGGACGCGCACCGGGCCAACGTCATGCACAAACTCCGCTTACACTCCGTGACCGACCTCGTCCGCTACGCCATCCGCAACCAGATCATCGCCGCCTGAAGTGGCCACAGTTTTTTCCGGGTAAGTTTCTAGGGTGATTTCCCGGTAGAAAATAGGGAACCCCGTAATTTCAGGTTCTCCCTGAAAGCCTTTACCGTTTGGTATGGTAAAAAACACCCAGACGACGGCGGCCATCCCTGAGAAGTTTCTCCGCTGGCTTCGCGTGTCGCCGGAAGCGGGGCGATTAACGGGTTCATTCGTTCATCGGCTACGAACGATTCGTGATCGTGTCGTTACCCCCACTACTGCCTTCATCCTGAATGAATGCGGTCACTGTTCAGTTCTCGCGCAGACGCATCTCGTTCAAGAATTGATCTCTCCAACAGCCATGACGCTGAAAGGACCAGTAGCTTATGAAGCCTCTTCACGTGTTTCGTATTCGGAGACTGCCCGAGATGGCGGTCATTCTCACAGTACTCTTATCGACAAGTGTCTCCAAGGCGGACAGTTTTACGACTGGAGTTAAGCAGCAATACAGTATGTCGCCACAATCCTGGAGTAACGCAATCTGGCAACCGGGATCTCTGTCCCCGAGCGCTGGCAATGACTATGAAGTGCTGAATGGGGGCCTGCTTTTCACTCCATCTGTGGGGACTATTCAGACGTTTCCTGGTGATTCACTCACACTCGATGAAGGTTCCCGGCTCAGGGTTACAAGCTGGTCAGCAACGACGTTGAGTTTTCCCGGCGTGAACGGCAATCCCGGTCTGATACTGAATGGAGGCCGACTGCAAGCCGCACAGGTTGGTCTGGGTGGCACATGCACGATTGCCGGCCAGATGTTCGTGGCCGCCGCCTCGATTGTCGATAATGGCTGGTCATTTCGCGGCTTCGCGATCACCGCACAGATCGCTGGCAAGGGGACCCTCACGTTGATCAATGGAAGCGATCGAGGCACGGTTGATATTCGAAGCGCAGAGAATTCCTTCCGTGGCGAGTGGGTGGTCCAAGGAGGCTATCTGAAGGGAACCGGAGTCGGTTCGCTCGGTACAGGCAATATCCTTGTTGGCAGTGGGGCCACATTCGAGATCAATTATGACATACAGAGTCCGGGTGCTCTTACGCTTTTCGGAACCAACAGCGTGATGGTTCTCCACCAGGATTGCCAGTTCAGCGCCGTTACGATTAACGGCGCGACGTTGGAGCCGGGCACCTACTCGTACGCGGGTCTCGCCGCTCAATTCCCGGGCAACTTTGCGGCTGGCGGTTCCGGCAGCATCACCATCGGCCCTCTAATTTCACCGTCTGATACTTCGTCCGTGACCAATGATACATCCGCCATGGTCGCCGACGCGCCTGCGATAATGGATCCCCTCGATGCACTGGTAGCGCCATTGGATGTGATAGCCCCCGCGGTGTCGAGTGCGGTGACGGTGCTGGTCGCTTCTCCCTCACAGATCACGTTGTCCTGGAATCCCGCTACCGACTCCGGCGGTTCCGGGATGGCAGGATATCGGATCTATCGCGGAGGCCTGAACGTGGGGACGACGACCACGACCAGTTACACGGACACCGGATTGACCGCCGGGACCCAGTACTGCTACACGATTGTGGGTTACGACAACGACGGGAACAATTCCCCCGCCAGTGCCGAAACCTGCGTGGCAACGCTCGGGACCCCGGCACCACAGGTATTCAATGAATGGTATGGACCCTTTGCGTCGTGGACGAACGTGATGGCCTTCGGGGCCAAGTGCGACGGGGTAACCGATGACAGCGTGGCCGTGTCCAACGCCTTGGCCGTCATCGGCACGGGCCATTGTTCGCCGGTCCTGCTGATTCCCGGTATGTGTCGCGTGACGAAGAAACCGTGGCTTAGTCAGCGGCAGCGTGTGGCCGTCGTCGGCCTGAACCGTGACACCTGCGGCTTCCTCTACGACGGGCCGACCGATTCTAACAACTCGGGCCTGTCCTCCTGCTTCTATGTCGATGGGGTGGACAACAGTTACTTCGCGCGGCTGACGTTCAATGGGAACCACAAATCCCGCTCGGTGTTGGCGTCGAGCCAGCAGAGCGGAGGCGGGATCTTCGACAACAACAACCTGTACGAGGATTGCGTGTTCAAGAACGCGGCCGCCGGCGGACAGGGAATCGATGGCGGCACGTTTGGTTATGGATTCTCCAATGAGGATTTTGTGCGGTGCCTGATTCAGTCCAACAGTGTGGGAGTCTTGACCGAGAACTGGAATGCCCTGGATGTTTGGTTTACGGATTGCATGATTTCTGACAACGCCACCTCCGGGATTCAGGTCAATCAGGGAAGCGCCCATGCGTACCACTCGTTTTTCCAGCACAACGGAACCGACTTCTTCCAAAATACGGCCGCCGCCTTCTCCTCGATGGTCAGTAACACGAGCTATCAGTCGGGCGCGTTCTACGTGACGGCTAACGTAGGCGCCAACAACACCACCCCGCTCTTGTTCAAAGGCAACACCGTCATCGACCCGGCCGGAGTGCCCTACCAGATGAACCAGGCCGGCCCCATATTCATGCTGGACAACTCGACACTGACGACCAATGCGACGATTTCTTTTGGTGGACCTTTGGTGGACTTACTGGCGCTGGGTAATACCAATGGCGTCTCGACCTGGGCCAAATTCTCTGGAGGCATGTCTGTCCGCAGTAATCTTGTAGATAACTTTGTCGTGAACCGCGCCTCGCTCACGTACATCCTGCCCGGTCAGCCCGTCGCCGCGACCAACTTGAACCGCGCTGTCCTGGAAATGGGCGTGGGTGTGACCTCGGCCTCGCTACAGAGCAGCATCAACAGCGCGGCCGACGGCAGCGTATTCCACATCCCCTCACCGGTGCTGGAGCCTTTCCATCAGATTTACCTCACCGGAGCGATAACGATTCCGGCCAACAAGGACGTGCGGATCGTCGGGGACGGCCCGGACACGGCGCTCTTCTGGCAAGGACCCGGTGGCGGAACGTTCTTCTCCTGTCCCTATCCGTCTCATGCCACGTTCTCGCATATCGGCCTCGTGGGAAATTATGGAAGTGTTGGAAAACTCATCGGCGTGTCCGGCGTGGGTAGTACGGCAGCGCGGGTCTATCTCCGTGATGCCAACGCGATGCAACCGATCGGGGCCAACATCTTCCTGGGGGATTGCCCGAACACGCTCATTGACATTACCGGGCTGGCTCACGGCGGCGGAAATTTCGACGACCAACCTCCGGCCAATAACGGTGATAATGTGGTATTGAGCGGCGGAGGAAAGATCCATTACATCAACGTGGACGGCGGCGGCAACGCTATCGGCTTCGTTTGCACGAACGGCGGCCAGTTGTATGTGGAGAATTCCTACAACGAGGCCAGCAACACCACCGGGAACAGGCTCCTGAACGTGTCCGGCAATGGGACGATTACATTCGTCGGCTCGAAAATGGTCGAGAACATCGGCAGCGCGGAAGATTTCAGCCGGGCCACCGGCAGCGGGTTTGCCGCGGTGAATTTTACGGGTCAATTGACTTTGATGGGGATTCAGGTCATCGATTATCTGTCGCTTAGCGGTTCGACCAGCGGCTCGATTTGGATCGAAGGCGCCAACACTTTCCGCGATCCCCTTGGCGTGTGGCCGATTAACAATTCAACCGCTGACATACCAATGCAGACGATGAACTACAACTATGCCGACAGCAGCGGCTCGGTGAGACTGCCTGACAGTAGTACCCCCTCTATACTCTTCACGCGTAGGATGCTCGCCCAGGCACGCGCCGAGTATACGGATCGCGCTCCCATGGCCCGGAGGACCAATCAAACCGACGTGCTCCTGGAGCAGGTCTTCTTTTCACTGGGAACCCAGAATCTCGCAGTGACACCGTAGCACGACGTCGGGTTGCTTTTGTCGCGCCGCATCATCCGAGAAGTCCTTGGCGTACCACTTACTGGAAATTGATCAGCCGCATGCGGTAGAATTGTTTCGTGGACGTTGCGAAGTCGCTGACCTCGCCGCTGATGCTGCCTGTCGCCATCAGCATCGCGGTGTAATCCGCCCAGCTTACCACGTTGGTGCTCCGTTGGATCGTGAAGTTGGTGGCATTCGTACCGGTGGGATCAACGATAGAGAAGTCCACGCCGATGCTGTTGTCTGCCTGATGATGGACGATTCCGGTGATGCCCGCCCGAACGCCAGCGGCATTGGTAATTATCAAATCCGGCCGCGCCGCGCCAGCTAGCGCCAGAAAGACAAGCGCCACGATGAGGCGCCCGAGCGTGGCACACGCGGTCCACTTTCGATCTGCTCTCACAAGACCGCCAATTTTATGCCGGAACATTTCAACGGGTGGTTCATGCGGAAAGAATACGGAGGATGATGGAGTGAAGAATATGGGGTGTTCACCCTAGCGGAGCAAACGGGGATGTGCGAAGAACGAGTCTATCAACCTCTACACTACGCAACGGGAAAGGGGGGTAGGGGTTAACGATCATCAGGGTGACAGGCGCGCACGGTAGAGGCGGGACGGGGCATTGGTGGCAGCGCCGATGTCGAGATAGTTGGTGACGGAGCCGGGAGTCGTGTTGTTTGTCACGACGAAGATGTCGGCATAGCCGTTCGTGGTGTTGCCGCTGTGGGCGCCCCCCGATGCAGCCTGCAGTGCGTTGGTCTGCCCCGGTCCCATCAACCACGTCACGCGCAGGTTATTACCCTCCCGCGTAACCGAGGTAATTCGGAACGCATTGGGGTCGAGCACCACGCTCCCGACGATGAGCGTCCCTCCGGTGTGGATGAGACTGCTGCAGACATTCGTCATCACCAGCTTGTCGACATGCAATGTCCCGCTGGCGAGAGTCAACTCTCCGTTGCGCACATCGATGAATCCTGTGCCGGCGGCGTTGGTCACGGTCAACTGACCGCCATCCACCGAGACGGAGCCAACAACAAGATCGTCGCTGCAATCTCCGAGCGTAATTCCCTCGGAGACGGTGACGGAACCGCCATCGACCACAAGCGAACCCCCAACAAAACTGCCCAGTTCGATTGTCTTTGCTGCCAGTTGGCCGCCGGAAATAATGCATTGCGCCTCGTCGTCTACCACCATCGGGGCATTCGTCACGAACAGTTGTCCACCGGTTATCCAAACAGTTGCGTCCGATTCCCCCACGCCAATCTGCAGATTAGAACTGAGAATCGATATGCCACCGTCGATAAACAGCGTAGCGTCTGACTCAAAGGCGCCGACATAAACGTCGCGTGCGAGAAAAAGCCCGTCCGAAACTGCCAGGCTACCGCCGGAAGGCGTACCGACGCCCAGACGCGTTTCGCCATTGGTGACGACAAGCTTGCCACCATCCAAGAAGACGCTTCCCGAGCCCTGTTCGCTGTCGCCGATGCCGAGTTGTCCGCTCAAGGTGACGGTGCCATTGTTGATCATTAATTCGCCAATGCTTCTTGTACCTCCCAGAAACACATCCGCAGCGAGGAAACCGGCGTTCGAGACGGTCAGGTTTCCAGAGCTTTCGTAGTTGCCCCCGATGTCCGTCTCGTCGTTCGTGACTATCAGCTGCCCGCCGTTTGCCACAAGCATGCTGGCCGGAGAACCGTCGATGCCATTACCAACGATCAAAAAGGAAGACAGGACCATTGTTCCACCCATGACTTCGATCGTTCCGCTGGAAGAATCTCCCGAAGTGATGGTGACATCCCGAGCCTGTGCCACACCATTGGAGATAATGAGGAGACCGGCAGCGGGGTAAAACGAAGCGGCGACCTGGAGACTGCAGTTTGTCACGATCAGCGAGCCACCCATAATGACCATCGTGCCGTCATCCTGGAGTTGGCCGCCCGACAAGCCGTCAATGATCAGTGTGGAATTGGTGCAGATCAATTCGCCTCCTCCAAAAGGACTGACGGGGTTGATGTCGATGGCGAGACCGTTAAGAATGTGCAAGGCGATGGTACCGGTGTTCTCAAGGTAGAGAGTGTCGGTGCTGCCTGACGGAGGAGAGACGCTGAGGTTGCTGATGGTCAGGGTGCTCGTGAAACTGTTCGCGGTAATGGTATCGATCACGACTGTTGCTGATGCGGCATTGGTAATAAGAACCGCAGGCTGCACAATTGACGGTGGCTTCGCGAGTGACCACAGTTGGGCCACATGCCAGAAGCCGCCCGTGGAACTGATGCAACTGTTCGTTTGCGCCTGCGAAATGGCAGCAATAATCGCATTGATCGCAACTGCCAATGTCAACCAGACGCCTCGTCTTATCGCTGGCCTCATCAGTTGCCAGCCGTCGCGTTTTCGTGAAACTTCGCTGTTACCCTATTGATGATTCTGACCATCATGGGGATCTTGGTCGGCCCCGATTTGATGCAGAAGGTTTCAGTTGGTGGTTCATGCGGGAAGACTACGCAGGACAATGGATTGGATGATATGGGGTGTTGACCCTAGTAGAGCAAGTGGTGATGTTGAAGAACGAGCCTGTCAGTTTCTACACTGTCAGCGGAGTGTCCGACCTCTTGGAAGTTCTATCAGCCATGATTTCCGGTGGAGCCGCAGTAGCAGACGGGATGCGTAGATCGGGCTGTCCGACGGCAATCTCAGCCATCGAAATCAACAGATCAACCCTGGCGGCGTTTGAACTGAAAAAGTTCTTCATCACTTTTTGGACGTAGAAATCGCCATTCTTACCCCGTTTCAAAATGGCCTAGTTCCAGCCTGCCACGCGCTCGCCTTTGGCGATGGTCCCGAGCAACTTTCCCGACCTATTGGAAAACCATTCAACCTGTTCCACCGTCAAGTTCTCCAAGGCCGGATTATGAGGTAGCAAGCGGTCAAACTCGGAACGTGGGATGGCTTTAATACTTACTTCATTGTCTCTCTTTTTGAGCGAACGGGATACCCCAACCCTGGGCGACTGATTGACTGTTTCTCGTTGTGAATCTTTTCAATTCCATAGCCTATGCGGCACGGCATTGCGCCCACAATGGGGTGCTCACCCTGTGTGTGGCCGTGTTGGAGAACGCCTCTAGTTGAGCCAAGTTTCTACTGTTGCTATTACTGGTAAAAATTCAAACAAAAGAGAGGCGACTTAATGAAGACTCCCACCGAAGAACAAATCGGACGACGAGCTTATGAAATTTACATGAAGCATGGTGAACCCGGAAGAGACGCGCAAAACTGGTTGGAGGCAGAACAGGAATTCCAGCGTGTGCAAAAACCTGCCGAAACAGAAGCCACTGATTGGGAGCAGAAAGCGATAAGACGGAGTGGAAATGGAAAAAGAGCCGTCACAGTCAGTTCGGGAAGAAATCAGGAATTTCAGAAAGGGTTCTGACAGTCGAGATCGCCATTTCCTCAGAACGAAGGCGCAAAAAATGTTGTGGAATTTGGGGGTGACACCGTGGGTCGTTTGGGAATGTGTGCCCACACCCGAAACGAAACATGAGCAATGCTCACGGTGTTATACCCGATGCTTCAAGTCCATCACCCCGAACACACTGCCATTGACCGAAGCATTAAGGGCTGGCCCGGTTTTCGTTCTGATGGTGCCTGGCCCCCACTCCGACAACATCAAATGACATTGCATAGGCCGAGTTAATCGGTTGGATCTTCAGGAGGATTTGGTTCCGAACGCCATCCGAGGACCCTGAAGTCACGGCCCGCCTGCGGGCGTTTTTTTTTACGACCTATTACCGATCATCCCGCTGCGGATGTAGGACGGCTATCCCGTCCGACTGGTAGACCCACCGGGGCATCGTGTGGCCGTCGATCTCTTTCGAGCCGTCGGGATAGGCGCGGCAATGCACCCCGGTTTTCGGAGCCAACGGACTCGGCTACCCCACCAAAAACGCGTATTCCGCCTCCGCCGTGGTCGTACGCGCAATGCGGTCACCACTGACCTCCACCGTCGCATCCGGGGCGTACTCAGACCGCGTGCGGCTGATTGCGTTCCTCGTTTTGAGCATCATGCCGTCCTCGGTGGTCACCACGACATCTCCGCTGATTTCCGTCGTGAGCGCCACCAGCGCGGCCTTATCGGTCGCCTCGGTGGCCGCAATGTCGGCCTTCACGGCCGCTTCATGTTCATGCCCGGATCGGACAGCCAATTCCTGGCGGTCGTTCGCCAATACCGCCGCCTGTCGCGCCGTTGATTCCTGGAGGTAGTCCCGCGCCTTCTGCGGGTCATACCCGAACCGCTGTTGCAGATCGGCGGGCAACCTCTCCAGCGGGATCGAGGCGACACCCGTGGAATGTTTCACCGTCACCGCATAGGGCGTGACCGTCCCGAACACGGCGTTCGTGTAGATCAGCCCGTCCACTGTCAGGGTCAACTCGG
>Ga0206891_10186_pt1 | contig 18422 bp, 20 predicted proteins | sample Alteio_BWOrgHeat_55_FD_153246 | JGI IMG/M metagenome (GOLD analysis project Ga0206891, IMG submission 153246) | Enriched cells from forest soil in Barre Woods Harvard Forest LTER site, Petersham, Massachusetts, United States - Alteio_BWOrgHeat_Nextera7 ...
TGGCCTTTTCAGTCGTTTTTGGCTCGGCCTTGGCCGTTACAGCCGGCGGGATCTGTTTAGTTGGAGCGGGCGCTTCAACCGTTTTCGCCGAACCAGCAGGCGCGGCCTCACCTTGAATATCGATAACGACAGACTTATCGCTGACAAAATCTTTGAGGGTCGCTTTAGGGTTGATCCTAAAAGTGACCGTTAGGTTTCCTTCTTTATCCGCGGCCGCTGAAAATCCTGAAACGCGAACCAAATGCTCTGTCGCACCGAATTTTGTTTGTCCGGACGCTGCAAACTGGATGGTGGCGCGATCACCTTCGCGCTGTATTTTGTACGTCACATTGCGCGGCCAATCGAAAACGATGCGGTCAAAATCGGGATGTACACCTGTGCGCACGGTAACGACAGGTGCGGGCGCCGTGGTCTCAGGCGCAGTTGTTTGCGCCCAAACCGGCGTTGCCGTGCTCGCGCACAAAACAGAAAGACAGGTCAGGATCAGAACGGCGATGCGCATGAGAAGGCAGAAACCCCTATCACTGCTCCGGGGAAAGACAGATTCCAAAGCGTGAATCAACGTACGACAGGATGCGCCAAAGTTCCAGAAATTATCGGTGTAAAACTCTATTTAATCTGCGGTAACTGGTCTTGCTTGGTCAGGGCTATTGTCAGCTCCTTGGCTTTTTCCGGCGCCATCTTGGCCATAATCGGCGCGGTGCGCGCCGGTTTCATGCGTTGAATGACGCCAAGCAGGATCGGCATATCGAGTGTTTCAAAAATACGCGCTGCTTCTTCCGGCTTCATGGTCTCATAAATTTTGACCAGATTTTCGATCTGAACCGCCTGCGCTTCGCTGACCTGATTGACCATGGACTGCAATTGCTGGCGCAATGTTTCCATTTCCTTGATTTTCTGATCGACGCGCTGCTCGGTCACTTGAATTAGGGCTTCGCGACTATCCAGTTGTTTGGAGCGTTTTTCAAGTTGGGCACGACGGTCGGACAGTTGCTTTAAAACTTCAACTTCAGCGGGGGATGTATCGGCATCCTCGGGTGCCGGGGCCATTTCCGGCGGCGGTTTGACGGGTTCGTTTGTTTTAGCCGTTGCTGCTGATGTATCTGCCGCTGGAGCGGGCTTGTCTGCCGCGGCTGGCGCAGCAGGTGTTTCTGTTTTGGCTTCGGTCTTGGTTTCAGCGGCGGTAGCGGATGCGGCAAAGATTCTGCCGGATGATACGGAGTCCCATATGTCATTTGCGCGCATGCCGATGATAAACACACCAATAACCAGCATCAGTGGCAATAAATGGCGCGGATTGGTGAGAGTGGCGGTGAATTTGCTCTTCATAACGTTTCCTGTCAGCTCAGTTTCTGCAAAGCTTGCAGCAATTCTTTTTCTGCACGTGATGAGGGTTTAGTCTTATCGGATGTATCTGCAGCAGCTGCGCTTGCCGGTGTAGCTTTGGCATCCACTGGTTTTGCCGCGGTTGCCGGACGTGATTCCGGCGCTTTTGCCTCAGGACGCGGTGTCGCTGATGCTGCCTGCGCGGTGCTTGCCCTTTGGCTCAGACGTTCTGCTACCTGATCGGCACTTTCGACGAGAAACTGAAGCTCATCACGAACGGCATGGGCTTTTTCAACCAGTTTTTCGAGATCATCGCCGCTGTCGCGGGCGGCTTGGCGTAGTCCTTTGATGCCGACTTCGGCGCGAATAACGGTGGCGTTAAATTCGTGGACAAAACGTTCCATATCAATGCGACCCTGCTTCAGGATCGCCAGATGTTTGATAAGGCGCGCGGCTTGCACAAGACCTGCGCCGACGACGCCTATAAGAACCAGATCAAGTAGAGTGCGAATCCATTCACTCATAGCGCAGCATCCTCATTCTTCTTTTTTCTCATGCAGGCAGGCTTGTTCAACCTTGACGGCCATATGACCGCCTAACGATCCCATGCGACCCTGAAACAAAGTCACTTCGCCAGCGCGCAGGGCGATCAAATCATCCGGTTTGACATTCAGCATTAATTGCGAGCCCGGTTTCCAGTTCATGACTTCGCTAAGCGGTACGGTAACTTCGCCCAGAACCGCCTGCATCTTCATATCCGTCATCAACAGTTCGTTACCCAAATGGGTTTCCCAGATGGAATCGCGGCCGAATTTTTCACCCATGAACATTTGCAGCAGTAATTCACGGATAGGTTCCAGCGTGGCGTAGGGGATCAGAATTTCGATGCGCCCGCCACGGTCTTCCATATCGATGCGCAGCTTGGCGAGCACGGCGGCATTGGCGGGACGGGCGATAGTGGCAAAGCGTGGATTGGTTTCGAGCCGGTCGAACCGGAAAGTGACCGGTGACAAAGGATCGAAAGCGCCGGACATATCCGCCAACACAACGCGCACAAGGCGTTCGACAAGGTTACGTTCAATCGTCGTATAAGGACGGCCTTCAATACGCATGGCGGCGGTACCGCGACGTCCACCGAGCAGAACGTCGACGATCGAATAAATCATCGCGCTATCAATCGTCATCAGGCCGGAATTATCCCATTCTTCGGCTTTGAAGACCGTCAACATGGCTGGAAGCGGAATGGAATTCAGGTAATCCCCAAAACGTACCGAGGTGATCTGGTCGAGACTGACTTCGACGTTGTCGGAAGTAAAATTACGGAGCGAGGTCGACATCATGCGCACCAGGCGGTCGAACACGACCTCCAGCATTGGCAGACGTTCGTAATTGACAAGAGCGCTGTTGATCAGCGCCATAATGCCGGAATTTTCCTGACCTCCGGCGGCGTCGCCGTCAAAACCAAGTAAGCTGTCGATTTCGTTCTGGCTTAGGACGCGGGCGGTGCTGGCATCGCCGCCTTCGGCACCCTCAGCACCGGGAGTCCCCCAGCCAGCATCATTCTCTGCGGGTTGTTCTGCGGGCGCTGTATCATCCATGAGGTGTCTCCATTATTGCACCAGCATTTCCTGAAAGAGAACATCGCGCACGCGGATGGGTTGCGCGGCCTCTGTTACGCGCATCAATAATTCTTCGCGCAAACGGTACATGCCTGCCGAGCCGCGTAGATCCTCAATTCGGAGTTCGCGTAAATAGACCTGAAAATTATCGACGATGCGTGGCTTGATCGCCTCCATCAAAGGCGCATCTTTTTCGTCAGCCAATTCGAGGCTGATTTTTACTTTTAGAAAGTTCGGATGCTTGCCTTCGCCGCTAAGATTGACCAGTAAATCGCCTAAGGGGAAATAAGCCGGTTTGGCTTTTTCACTGCTGGCCTGTTCGGCAGTCTTTGCCGCCTCACTGCTGGATTTGTGCATGAAAAAGAATGCGCCACCACCACCGCCGGCTAAAACAACCACGGCGCCAACGGCTGCCAGAATAATCAGCTTCTTCTTGGATTTCTTTGGGGCGCCTTCGCCCGCTTCGCCGTTCTCCCCGGCTGCGCCTTCAGTTTTTTCGCCTTCTTTTTCGTTTTTTTCTTCTTCGGCCACTGGAGAACTCCCTACGGATAGCAGGCAACAGATCTAAGGTGATTAAGGACTCTATTCCTTGCTTACCTGTCTTAACGAATGATGGTTAATAAGTAATTAGAGGCGGGATTTTCGTTAACCATAGTTAATCCCATCTGATACGGCTGTCACCATCTTTGAAGTAGGTATGCATTTGCCATGCCTGATAAAAAACACAGGAAAATCAATTTATTGCGACTCGGGCAAGAGCAGACTGGAGGCAATTCCTGCCGCGTGGTTTGAGGTTCTATTTGCCGTAATCGGCAAAGAGTTGGCTTGCTAAATTTACTATAACTAATTGATAAATAAAGAAGTTATGTTTTGGCATGGCTGATGCATAGGTAGAGGCGGGAAGAGAAGTGCTTTTCGATCGACCAAGGGGAAAAAGATGCAATCGCCTAGCCTCGTATTACTTTCTAATCAGCAAGCGCTCCAGCGCTCGATGGATATTGTGGCCAATAACGTGGCCAACGCCAGCACGACAGGCTTCAAACGCGAAGGTATCGAGTTTGACACACTGGTTTCGCATGCTGCCCAAGGTGAGACGACGGATTTCGTTGTCGACCGCGCCACTTACCGCGATGCCTCGGTCGGCCCCATTCAAACAACTGGCAATCCACTTGATGTCGCTATTCAGGGGCAGGGTTATTTTTCAGTGCGGGCGGCAGACGGTACAACTAAATATACCCGCGCCGGTTCTTTTCAGCTCGACCCGCTGGGCCAGATTATAACGCAGTCAGGTTTACCGGTTTTAGGTGACGGCGGCCAGCCGATCACAATTCCGGATACGGCGACCAGCATCAATATAGCCAGCGACGGTGACGTTACGGCTAAAACCGATAACGGCACCAGCCTGTCAGAACTCGGCAAAATTGCGGTCGTCAAATTTGGTAATGAGCAAGCACTGAAAGCAGAAGGCGCCGGGCTCTATTCAACCAGTCAGGTTTCTGCGCCTGCTGAGGATAGTTCCGTCATGGAAGGGGCTTTGGAACAATCCAATGTTCAGCCGATTACCGAGATGACTCAAATGATCAAGATCATGCGGACCTATGAACAAACATCCAATCTCATCGGTCAGGAAAATACACGCCTGACAGATGCAATCGACAAATTATCCAAAACATCAGCGTAAAGGTTAGGGAGAAAGATCATGAGAGCACTTAGTATCGGCGCAACAGGGATGGAAGCTCAACAGTTGAATGTTGAAGTCATCTCCAACAACATTGCCAACCTTTCAACCACGGGCTTTAAACGCTCACGCGCGGAATTTCAGGATCTGCTGTATCAGAATATGCGCAGCGTAGGATCGGCTTCGTCCGATACCGGCACAATTCTGCCATCCGGCTTGCAAGTCGGCTTGGGTGTCAAGCCAGCCGCTACCTACCGTATCAACGAGCAGGGCAATCTGACGGTTACCAATAACCCGCTGGATATCGCTGTTAACGGTCGCGGATATTTTCAGGTGCAGCTGCCCGATGGCACGACAGCTTATACCCGCGCCGGATCCCTGCAACTCAACGCCAGCGGTCAGTTTGTGACGCCGGACGGTTTTACGGTTCTGCCTAATATCACCGTTCCCACCACTGCAACATCTATCACTGTTAATGCCAGTGGCCAGGTTCTGGCGACGGTCAGTGGCCAGACGGCGCAGACGACGCTGGGCCAATTGCAACTCGCCAACTTCATCAATCCAACCGGCCTTGATGCTATCGGCCAGAATTTGTTGAAAGAAACTCAGGCTTCGGGTTCGCCTATCACAGGCAGCCCGCAATCGACCGGGTTTGGCAGTCTGGTGCAGGGATCGCTGGAGACATCCAACGTCGACATCGTCTCGGAAATCACCAATCTGATTACGGCGCAGCGCGCATACGAAATGAATTCGAAAGTGATCAATACAGCAGATCAGATGCTGAGCACCGCCAACCAGATAAAGAGTTAACATGAGTAAACTCGCTAAAATCCTGTTTGCTGTGTGGCTGATTGCAGCCTGCAGTATTGGCTCACCCCAACCTTGTGCCGCGGATACGCCTGTGACATTACGGGGGGAAACCGAAGTTCGGCGCATGACCGTCAAGCTCAGCGATGTGTTTGACGGCGTGCCGAAAGATATCGACCGCGATATCGCGCAGGCCCCTGCGCCCGGCAAACAGGTTACCTATGATGTCAATGTGCTGACCCGCGTCGCGCAGAAATATCGGCTGGGTTGGGAACCGCAAAGCACGATGGATCATACGGTGATCACGACTGCTTCTACCAAGATCACCGCTGACGTTATTCGTGCGGCTGTCATCAAGCGGATCAAAGAAGATAATCCGCTACCCAAGGGCGGCGAGATTGATGTCAGTTTTGACAATCATGCCTTGCAGGTTGATCTGCCTGCCGACCGCGGTGCCGATTTTACATTGAATAATTTTGATTACGATACAACCAGCAAACATTTCCACACCGATTTGGTCGCTGATAGCGCCAGCGGTCCTTTCTCGGTTCCTGTGACAGGTCGCGCGAGCTTTAAGCGCAGCGTTCCTGTCCTGGCCCACCGTCTGGAAGGTGGCACGACTATCGGTGCTTCGGATATTGATCATGCTGTTGTAGCGGAAGACCGCATCAATGTAACGGTTGTAACCGAAGACGGCCAGTTGATCGGCCACGAATTACGCCGCGATACTGACGGCGGCGATATTCTGCATATGAATGATGTCGTGCCGCCGCGCCTTGTGACGCGCGGCTCGCTCGTCACGATGAAAATAGAAACGCCTGCGATGCTGGTGACAGCACAGGGTAAAGCCATGCAGGACGGCGGCAAGGGCGATGTCGTCCGCGTCCTTAATACGCAAAGTAACCGGATGCTGGAAGGAACTGTTTCCGGAGCCGGGACAGTGACGATCAATACCAGCATACAAAAAGTAGCTGCGGCGCAATGAGGAGGATGCCTATGATGACGCACCCAAAGACGAGTATTTCGCGCCTGTTGCTTCTAACCACCACCATATTGGCGCTGGCGGCTTGCAACGCCTTTGACCGTGTATCGGAAATTGGCGATGCGCCCAAGTTTGCTGCCATCGAAGACCCTACGCACCAAAACGGCTATACGCCTGTGCGCATGCCGATGCCGCCGCCAAGCCTGACCGAGCGCCAGCCTAATTCCCTGTGGCAGACGGGAGGACGCGCTTTCTTCCGCGACCAACGCGCCAGCCGTGTCGGCGACATTCTTACCGTCGTCGTGACGATTAATGACCAAGCTCAATTGCAGAACGAAACCAAACGGTCGCGCGATAATTCGGATACGATGGGCGCTACCAACATTTTTGGTTATGAAAGCCATTTGCATAACTGGTTACCGAAGGCGGTCGAGCCCGGCAGTTTGCTGGACACTAACAGTGCCCTCAGCAATGACGGCAAAGGCAGTATCGCGCGACAGGAACAGATCAGCCTGCGCATCGCCGCAGAAATTATTCAGGTTCTGCCCAACGGCAATCTGGTTGTGCATGGCAAGCAGCAGGTCGGCGTGAATTTCGACATGCGCGAGCTGACAATCAGCGGTGTTATTCGTCCGCAGGATATCAGTGCCGAGAACTCCATCACCTATGACCAGATCGCCGAAGCACGCATTGAATACGGTGGTCGCGGCAGCATCACCGATGTTCAGCAACCGCGCTACGGCGACCAGCTGATCGACATCCTGATGCCGTTCTAAGCCGGGTTATTGGGGCGCCAGTTTTAAAAACGTGAGTGGTAACTTTTGACCACAAATTGTGGTGTAAGGTTGCTGTGACCTCAGATTGGTAACCCTTGCCAAGGCATAAAGCGGAATAATTGGTCTGCGGATTTCTGCTTCGCCAAAATCTTTGTCGAGAAGAATCCGGGTAATGCCGGTGCAATTTTCCCGGCCTTCAACGGGTGTGGCAATAATAAGATAATCGTGGCCATCCATCCTCGCTATGGGTAGCGTTTCTATACTGGCTGCGTGTTGCAGTGTTTCCTTAATCGTTTTTTCTTCAATTGGTGTCGAGTTGTTTTGGCAGCCTGTTAGGGCTATGGCCATCAGTAGTCCTGCATTTGCTTTACGAAATAAGCTCTTCATTTTTATCCCCTTAAATTTTTTTAGTTAACGGCGAGTAGAATAACGGCAAGTTATTCTGCGTGCAAAATGACGCTTTTCAGGTTATATTTTCTTCAGTGAGGTAGAATGAATAAAGAAATCAAAAGCTTATTTAAAAGACTTGGATTACAGGATAGAGAGATTTTGGTTTATGTATCCTGCCTGCAGACCAGGCAAGGCCTGTTCATTCATCAAATTGTCAAGCAATCGAAGCTGCCGCGTAATTCGGTTTATTTGATTGTGCAGCGCCTGTTGCAAAAAGAATTTCTCAACAAGGTAAAGGTAGGAAGGCGGTTACGCTATTTTGCATCGCCGCCCAAAACGCTTTTGTTGCGGCAGAAACAGCTGGTGGAGGATTTGGAGCAAGCTGAATTGCTTCTGGCCAAATTGAATGATCAGAAGCGCGATATGGATGTTGTCTATTTTGAAGGCGTCGAAGGTTTGCGCCGTGTTCATAATGATATTTTACTGGAAACGAAATTTGCCGAGGGGCCGAAGAAACATGTGCTTGGTTTTTCTTCCGGCGCCGACACAATTAAACTTTATCCCAACATTCAGAAAACCTATATCGACAAACGCATCAGGAACGGCGTCTGTTTCAAGGCGATTGTGCCGCGTAACTCGCAGGCTGTGCGGGAATGGAGCAAGGACCCCAAAGCTTTGCGCGACGTTAAATATATGCCGCGCGACAAAAACCTGTTCCGTATGGAAACGCAGATTTATGCGGATAATGTTATGCTTTATTCAACGACACCGCCCATTGGCGGCGTTGTGATCCGCAACGAAGCGATTGCCGATTCAATGCGGGCTTTGTTTGAACTGGTATGGGAATTGCTGCCAGAATGATGCAAATAACTATAATTGTGCGATGATTGACAGTTTAAAAAGAAAGGCTAATATTCTATTTCTTCGGTTACTGCTTGTTTGTCGAAGTGTATTGGAGAAGAGCCATGGATGCAAAAGATTTTGCTCGAATCCGAAAGGGTATTAGTGTGCGAGAGCAGTGGAGGCGTGCTGCAGTGATTGCTGGGCGTATAGGTGCTCCAATAATGGCTGTTGCAGGAGTTATACTCACGGTTCGCTGTATGACTGAACATGCCCCGATTGGTGCTACAATTTATAGTGTGATGCAGACACTAGGTGGACTGGCCTTAACGGCAAGCGCCTTTCGCCCGCAAACTTCTCATGCTTCACGGACACATCATAGAAATACCTTATAAGTATTAGCTATTATATCCTTTTTCGGGTGGTGTGAGTAAACTTCTTTTATTTAGAGTGGTTGCTTCGGTAGAGCCGGTGGTTGGTCGAGGCGATATTGTTTGGCGAATTGCTGCGCCATTTCACTGAGCAACTGATTGACCTTCTCGGCATGATTGGCCTGGCCGCTGGCGATCAGCGCGCCCTTTTGCCAGTAAACAATTTTGACGTTACGTAAAACATCCAGCGGCGGTATATGCACATTGCTCTGGCTCTGGGCAGAGAGCGATACCCATGATGTGCAGTCCAGCCCTTGCTGGGCGAGGGACCAGATTTCCGGCACCAGTTCGATACGGGCCACACCCATCATCGGCGGTTTGGCTATCGCCGCCGGGATGGCGGGGGTTCCGCTATCACTCAGTATTTTGTTGAGAGAGGCCGCGATCGATTCACGTTCTAACCCGCAACTATCGGAATTTTTTGCATCACCGAAATGGGTGTATTGCACAATGACTTCCTGCACGCCTGACATGCCGGGCGCGGCACCTTGGGCGTGGGCAGTGGTTGGTGGCAGGAAAATCAAGAGAGCAATAGCGAGAGGGGCCAAGGATTGGAGGCCGGAGAAATTTTTTTCTTCCCTAGCCCCTAGTCCCCAAATCCTGGTCCCTGATTTACTCGCGTTCATCGCGTTGCGTACGTTCGGTGCGTTCATGGCGTTCCTGCGCTTCGATGCTGAGGGTCGCAATGGCGCGCGCTTCCAGACGTTTGATGCCGATAGGCTCGCCTGTTTCTTCGCAGTAACCGTAATTGCCGCGTTCGATACGCTCCAGGGCTTCATCGATCTTGCCAATCAGCTTGCGCTGACGATCACGTTCGCGCAGTTCCAGCGCCATTTCGGTTTCGACGGCGGCGCGGTCGGCAATATCGGGTTCCTGCATGCCACCTTCATCCTGCAGTTCGTGCAGCAGACGGTCGCCTTCTTTCAGAATTTCGGTTTTCCATTGTTCCAGTTTGTGCCGGAAATATTCCAGCATGACCGGATTCATGTATTTTTCTTTTTCCGAAGGCTTGTAGTTGGCTGGCACTGTAACAGTCGACATTAGAAGCACTCCTTAAATGATGACCCCAGAACTATGCGGCGCCGGAGGATAGAAGAACTTGCCGGATCAGGTCAACACAAGCCGTAAGTTGCGCCTTTTCCACATATTCGTCGGCCTTATGGGCCTGATCGATGCTGCCGGGACCGCAAATCAGGACGTGAGTCCCCAGTTTTTGGAAGAATCCCCCTTCTGTAGCGAAGGAAACGGCCTCGGTTTCTGTATTGCCGGTCAGCTTGCCTAGCAGCCTGGTGCCGGGGTTATTGGGCGTTGGCATCAAAGGCGGGATATCAAAACAGGTGCAAAATTTTATACCGGCCTTGGGAGCGAAAGCCTCAAGGCGTGGTTTGAACTTGGCGCGCGCTGTTTTCTCAATAGCATTGAAATTGGTTATAAAATCATCGCCAGGATGAGGGCGGAGCTGGCAATGAAGCTGGAAATGCTCGGCAATGATATTTTCCGCCGTGCCGCCACTGACAACGGCGAGGTTGAAAGTCGTGTAGGGCGGGTCCATGCGCGAATTTTGAACTGGGTTCTCTTTCTTGTTCTGTGCCGCCTGCAGGATGATATCCATAAATTGCGCGCCGAGCTCGATTGCGTTCAGTCCCTTGTCGGGCTGGCCTGAATGGCCGGGCACACCGGTAATGTCTGTGATGAAGGCAGCCACGCCTTTGTGCTGGTCAATCATGTGCAGTAAAGTCGGCTCACCGATCCAGACCCATTCGGGTTTGATGCCAAGCTTGCGTATATGGTCGGTCAGGCGGATTGCGCCGGACATATCCGTTTCTTCGTCATGCGTGAAAGCAAGATGCACAGGCCGCGCGAGTTTCTTGCCAACAATTTCCGGCACCACCGCAAGTATGCAGGCGATGAAGGCTTTCATATCACAAGAGCCGCGGCCATAGAGCTTACCGTCACGTTCAGTCAGCGTGAAGGGATCGCTGGTCCAGTCCTGCCCATCTACGGGAACAACGTCCGAATGTCCGGCAAGAACGATACCGGGTTCATGACTTTCGCCGATAGTGGCCCAGAGACAGGCTTTGCCTCCGTCGTCGCTGGCGATGATCTCGCTTTTGACGCCGTGCCCCGCCAGATAATCACGAATGAAATCAATACAGGCGCGGTTGGGTTTCAACGATGTGGTGTCGAAACTGACAAGCTGGCCAAGGATTTTCTCAACTTCAGGCATTTGTCACAGCCTTCCGGACGCTCTCAATCGTGAACATCAGGATTGTGCCGGATTCCGTTGCTGCGAACAAGCAGTCGCCAGTGGCATTCCAGACAAGGCCAATAACGCCGGAGCCTTTGCCAATAGGCGCGTGGATCAGCACTTCCATGCGGCCATCGAGCGGAGCCATGACAATCATTCCGTCCTCATAACCGGCGGCGACTAGTTCGTCCTTCGGATGGGCTGCAACTTGCGTGACAACTCTTGCATCGGTACCGCCGAGAGTTAGCGGACTTTTACCCCAAGGCCCGCCGCCGAAAAAGGGCCAGCAGATAATCTGGTCTGCGCCGGACGTCGCCATATATTTGCCTTTGGGCGTAAAATCCATCGAATGAATTTTGGCGGCGTAACCTTGCATCCGCATTTCGTTATTATCTGACAAGCGCCAGCCATGCAGTGCATTTTCCTGCAGACTGGTGAGTAAGATTTTACCGTCCGGGTGCCAGATCAGGCCGAGATGCGAGCCTTTCCAGTTCAGCTTGACGGGCACCGCTTCCTTGGCGTTGGTCCACCACAGGCTCACACCGTTGTAGTGGCTGGCCGCCAAACGCTTGCTGTTGGGACTGAAGGCGAGGCCGCCGATGCTGCTGGGATGCGTAAGGGCAGGGCCGTGCTTCTCACCTTCAGCGTTCAGCATATGTACATTTTTGCCGATGCTGTAGGCGCGGTAAGTGCTATCAATGCTGGCCGCTACATGATCGATCCACTGATTTTTATGCTCGGCGATCAATGTCGGCGCATCGAGCTTGGGATCAATGATGAAAAGTTTGCCGTCATCGCCGCCGCTGAGGAAGGCGTGATCATCGGCATCAGGTTTCAAGGACAGCGAAATGCCTTTATGGACATCCATCGCTTTCGCGTCTTTGACTTCCTCATGCGCGGCCAGAAACCGCATGGAGCCATCACCCATAGAGGCCGCGACCCAATCGCCGTTGCGATTGGTGCTGAGCGCCGTGATCGGCAGTTTAAAATCCCATTGTTGGGCGATAGCGGAGTTGGGCATCAACCCACCGCGCACAGGTTAAACCCGTCCCGCAGCTGTTTTTCGTCCAGTTTGCGGCCGATGAAAACAAGGCGGCTTTGGCGCTTGGCATCTGCTTTCCACGGCGACAGGTTGCTACCCTCCATCATCATATGCACGCCCTGAATGGCGAGACGCTGGTCGCTGCCGGCGATATCCAGAATACCTTTATAGCGCAATAAATCCTGCCCCTGATTGGTGCGCAAATCCCCCATCCAGTTTTCAAAACGCGGCAGATCAATAGGCTTGTCGATGACGAGCGAAACGCTGGTGATGGTGCTGTCATGCTGATGGTCATGCTCGGCATGATCATGATGGTGGTGATGCGCAGGGTCGTGGCAATCATGATCGTGGCAATGTTCGCCGTGTTCGTGATCGTGGCCGTGATGGGGATCATGATGATCGTCTTTGGCGCCGAGGAAATCCGGCTCATGCTTCAGAATTTCGTCCAGATCGAAACTGCCGAGGCCAAGAATTTGGTCCAGCGGCGCTTGCGACCTTTCCGTGCGAATAATCTTGGCAAAAGCATTGATCGCGCGAATGGATTTCTCAACCTGTTTTAATTCATCCGGTGTTACGAGATCAGTCTTGTTGAGGAGGATGACGTCGGCGAAAGCGATTTGTTCTTCGGCTTCTTTTGAGTCTTTCAGGCATTGTGGCAGATGCTTGGCATCCACGACGGTCACGATGCTATCGAGCTTGGCTTTTGCCGCGACATCGGCATCGACAAAAAATGTCTGCGCGACGGGACCGGGGTCGGCAAGACCTGTGGTTTCGATCAGGATACCATCGAAACTCTGCGCCCGTTTCATGAGGCCGGAGATAACGCGGATCAAGTCGCCGCGCACGGTGCAGCAGATGCAGCCGTTATTCATCTCGAAAATTTCTTCGTCCGCACCTACGATCAGGTCGTTATCGATCCCGGCCACGCCGAACTCATTGACGATGACGGCGTATTTTTTGCCGTGCGGTTCGGACAAAATACGGTTTAGCAGGGTGGTTTTACCTGCACCCAGATAGCCGGTAAGAACGGTGACGGGGATCTGATTCATGGGATGCTCCTTAATCTTATTTCACGATAACGTCATTCCGGACGATTTTCTCTTCGGCTTGCAGGGCAAGACGAAAGAAAATTGATCCGGAACCCAGTTATGCTTTCAGTAAGAGATCAAGAAGTTCTTGAGTACTTACGTCACCAATCACTGGGTTCCGGATAAAATCGCATTTTCCTGCTGACGCAGTAAAAAGCGATTTTTCCGGAATGACGTTATCTTTTTCCTTAATCTTTCTGATAGATGCCGTACTTATATTGGAATATCAATAGCTTGTTTCAATAGTCTCAATCAAAATCTTTTTCCTGAAACTATTGTTCATATTGTTTGCGTGCGCGAAAAGGAGTTTAATGCGCCCGCCTTATAAATTACCGACTTGGGGGAGCTATCCGATGCAAACAGCGCAAGCCAAAATAGGGGGAACAGCCAAGCCGGATACACTCTCTTTGCCGAGCCGGCTGGATAGCGGCACTGTCAGCGATTTTGAACAGGATGCCCATAATTTTATCCAGAATGGCGTACAGGAACTGGTGCTGGACGGCAGCAAGCTTTATTACCTGACGGCTACGGGACTTCATGCGATGCTCGGCATCGCCAAATCATTGCAGCAGGTGCAGGGCAAGCTTTCGGTTTGCAATCTGCAAGGCCAGCCGAAGGATATGTTCAAGGCCTGCAGCTTTGATAAAATCATCCCGCTGGTGGACAGTGAAGCTAACGAAGCTCAAGAGGAACTGGCAGCTTAACTGACGGTGTCAGGGGAAGCGAATTTTTCCCCTGCGCTCTAGCTTCCGGTCCGCAAACCCATTAACATCTGTTTATGACCCATCCTGTCGCTCATGCGCCGCTGACCATATTGGAAGAGTTCCTGCTTCTGGCTCTCGATGATGCTGCCGGGCAGTTTTACAGCATCGCGCGCAGCACATTGGATTGCGCCACCATTGGCGCGGTTCTGATGGACCTTACTTTGCGGCAGCGGCTCGATAACGATCTGAAAGATTTGTTCATTACTGATACCGCGCCGACAGGCGATATCATTCTCGACCCGGTGCTGCAGACGATGGCGCTGGCCCCTATACTGGAACCGCATCCGATAACTTACTGGCTGCGCCAACTGATGGATGAAGGCGAAGCCTTGCGCGAAAAAGCCCTGCAGCGGCTTGTATCCCACGGTATTTTGAAGCGTGACGACAAAAAAATCCTCTGGGTGTTCGGTACGCGCCGCTATCCCATGCTGCATGATCAGGAGGTGCGGGAGGTTAAGTTGCGGATTCTAGGGGTCATTTTGCGCGATGATATTCCCTCACCACATGATATGATGCTGACGGCGCTGGCACAGTCGTGCGGGTTGTTCCGCCACATATTGAGTGAGGGACAATTGAACGCCGCCATGCCACGAATTGAACTGGTGGCGAGAATGGATTTAATCGGTCAGGCGGTGGCCAAGGCCGTAACGGAAATTGAAGCGGCCATCGCTATGGCATCCGGTTTCAGATGAATGCTGAACTTAAAGGTAACAGAATGAAAAAACTCTGCACCGTACTTTTGACCGTTTTAATAGTGACGCAGGCTTTTGCCGCGCTGGCGCAGGAAGCGCCCGTACCGCGCCGTTCGCCGCGCACCCCCGTAAACCGCGAAGCTCTGGCTGACCGCAAACCCATGGTGGCGCCTTCCAGCACTGTGCAGGGGCTGGCGACAGTTATCGATAGCGAAAAAATTCGCATTGGTGAGATTGATGTGCGCCTGTTCGGCATCGTGCCACCGCAGCTTTCCGCCAGCTTTGGCCCCCAAGCGCGCGCTGCGCTTGATAAACTGGTGACGTCGCAACCGATCAGCTGCACCATTCGCGACCGCGATCAGGCAGGGCGGTTCCTCGCCACTTGCCATGGCACCAATAATAATGACCTGGCGATTGAATTGCTGCGTCGGGGATTGGCTGTAACGGCGCGCGGTTCGCTGTCATCTACTGATCTCGCCCAGCCATACATGGCGGCAGAGCAAGCGGCGGAATCGCAAAAGCTGGGATTGTGGTCCGGCGTTACGCCGCCGCCTGCTACGGCGCCAGCTGCAGCTGTTGTTGTCCAGGCTGCACCTGTGGCCACGCCAGCGCCTGTTGTGGAAGCCAAGAAAGAAGACAAGCAACCGACCAAGGCTGAAACCATTGCTGTCAAAGCGCCTGCGCCAGCGGCCACCAGCACGGTTACATTCCCGGATGAAGAGATGCCTCTACCGATTATGGTCGAGCAGGGTAGTAATTTTTTCACACGCTATCAATTGCTGATAACCGGGATGATTATCCTTATGACTGCGCTTAGCATCCTCGGCGTCATAGTTTATCAGCGCCGTCAGGAAAAAATTGATGAGATGAAAGCCATCGCAGCCGCCCTGCGCGGTGAATTAACCGCCGCGCGCGGCGTCTGCCTTGCGCGCCTCAAGACAATCAAGAACGAGGAAGAAGATAAAGTCGCAACATGGCCGCGCATCCGCGTCACTTTGTATCAGGCTTATGTCGGGCGTCTGGGCTGGCTCGGCGCAGATCTGGCACGCAAGATTGCGTCAATTTACGGTCAGGCGAGTGATTATGCCGCTTATTATAACAGCGACGATGAAACCAAAATAGAAGCGACGCCGAAACGTCAGGCGCTACAGACACTCATAAATTATATCGATGAAGTCTTACCTAAACTCGAACAGATTGAGCGAACCGGTGCGCGATTTTCATCCGCCCCGCCTCTAAACAAGGCTGCACCTCTGGTTGAAAAGTCGATAACCACGGGGGCAATGCCGGCTTCAATCCTTGAAACTGATTCAGCGATCGAGCCCACCGCAATGGCGTCGCAGCCTATTTGGGAAACATTGCGTCGCTTCACCAGTGAGCATTTTCCAAAACAGAAAACAGAAATCACTACGGCTGAAGATTATGATTATGCCGCTATGGTCGAAGAAGAGATGTCGCATCTGACTTTTGGTGAAGCGGAAGAAACGTCCGAACCAACGTCAGTAGCGACGAATGTCACAAGCATTCGCACCGGAAGCTAAACCCTTTTTATCTACAATCGTTAGGTGGCCATGATGATAGCGAATAACCCCGGCGCGCTGCAGCGCGCCTGCCGTTTCGGTTAATCATTAGCAAGACATTTTGCTGCGAAGGGCAACGGTAATTTCATCAATACAACTTTGCCAGTCACCCGGTTTAGGCTGGCCGAAGATTTTTGCGGTTGGATACCATGGGCTTGTTTTCGCGTTTTGCAGCCAGCGCCAGCAACCGCCAAATCTCGACAGAACCCATACAGGTTTGCCAAGGCCGCCCGCTAAATGTACGACAGAGGTATCGACAGAGATAACGAGGTCGAGATTTTCAATAATCGCCGCCGTATCCATGAAATCATCGGCGCCAGGCATGAGGTCAATCAGTTTAGTCTGCAATCCATTTGCGGCAATCTGATCGGAGGCTTCGCCTTTTTGCAGATTGTAAAAGCGGCAACTTTCGACATCAAAGAAAGGCTTCATCAGCGCAAGGCTCATGCTGCGCTGGCGATCCATCATATGCGCCTCAATATCAATCTTGCGCGGATTGCCAGACCAAACCAAACCTAGTTTAAAACCATCCGCATCGGCAAAGTGCGGTGCCCATTTCTGGCGCGCTGTTTCACTAACGTAAAGATAGGGAACATCGTTGGGAACGGTATGCAGTGTTGTACCAAAAATGTGAGGCAGGCTCATGATGGGAGCCTGATAATCAAAATCCTGTTCAGTTGCTGCAGTTACAACTTCGTCAATATAAGGACAATTTTTGAGCAACCTCACTAAGGGTTCGCGGCACAAGGCGATGACGTAGCCGCCCTTTTCTTTACACAAAGCGGCATAGCGGATGAATTGCAGAACGTCGCCGAACCCTTGCTCGCCCCAAATCAGTAGCCGTTTGCCGTCCAGTTCGCCTCCGGCCCAGCGTTTGTTGCGAAAGAGAAGGGAGCGGCGCATCTGCGCACATTCAAAACGGGATTCGTAAAGCGCCCAACCGTCAGTATATTCACCCAACATCAGGGCGGCGGCGGCTTTGCCCCATTTTGCATCCGGCAAGTTTGGTTTCAGGTTCAGGCTTTGGCTGTATCCGGCTTTGGCTTCTTCTGGTCGGTTCAGTTCCAACAACAAGCTGGCGCGGCTGATTATGGCATCGGTCGAGTTGGGCTGTAGTTCCAGAACTTTTTCATATTGTTCCATCGCTGCGTCCCACTTTCCGGTATCGCGGAGCAGGGTGCCGAAATTCAGTAATATACCCGTATCGCCGGGTTTTAATTGGGCCAGACGCTGATAAACGGCGCAGGATTCGTCCGATTTTCCCATTTCACGCAGTAGATTGCCGAGGTTTGTGAGTATTTCTGTATTATCCGGTGCGAAGCTGAGCGCGTGTTTGTAACACGCAATCGCCTGATCCTTTTTATTCTGCAGACGGTAAGTTTGGCCGAGAGAAATTGACGCGCTGATGTTGCCCGACTTCAATTTGATGGAACGTTCCAGCCAGGTAACCGCATCATCCAATTTGCCACATTCAAAAAGTATGTTGCCGAGGTTATTGACCGCGTCAAAATAATCCGGCGCGATAGTCGCGGCCTGCTGGTAACGCTGCAGCGCTTCATTCAATTTGCCTTGGCTGTAAAGGGCAACGCCCAGATTATTCAGCAATTCGGGATGATCAGGCTTAACGCTAAGCGCTTTTTCAAAGCAACTAATGGCGCTCTCCGCTTTATTCGACTGCACATAAAGGCCGCCCAGCAACCGCAGGGCATCAACATGCTGCGGATCAATCGCCAGAACTGCCTGATAGGATTGCTCAGCCTCGGTGATTTGCCCTTTTTGATGAAAGCTCACCGCTTTCTGCATCATAGGAAAAGATTGGTTTTGTGTGTTCATGCGTGGGGTAGGGGGTCAGGAGTTCCGCAGAATACTTGCATTGCCGGTTCTTTGCCGCAACATGCAATCGCCAACGGTGGTAAGGTAATTTATAATTGGTGACCTGCCTTAAATGCGCTAATCATTTTGCAGTAAAGCAAAGGATAATCAATGCCGCTTTCCCTGCCTGATGTTACTTTGTGCGCCGTCACTTCGGTCAATCACGAATTGACCGTTCATGCGATGAAGAAATGCCTCGAGCATTGTTCGTTTGCCGATGTGGTTTTGGTTTCAAGCCAGCCGGTAGAAGCCCCGTTCCGGGTTGAGGTTATCCCGCCTTTCGTAGG
>Ga0206891_10133_pt2 | contig 18386 bp, 12 predicted proteins | sample Alteio_BWOrgHeat_55_FD_153246 | JGI IMG/M metagenome (GOLD analysis project Ga0206891, IMG submission 153246) | Enriched cells from forest soil in Barre Woods Harvard Forest LTER site, Petersham, Massachusetts, United States - Alteio_BWOrgHeat_Nextera7 ...
GTACCAGGAACACCGGAATCATCGCCAGTGGAAACGCGGTAATCAGCTCATTCGGTCTGTCGAGCGCCAGCATCTGCAAGGGCGACGGCGACGTCAAGAAGCCGGTCGTGACCGCCACGACTAGATCGGCGATCCCAAGCAGATTCCAGGCCCGGACCCAACGCGCTGAGCCGGCCGATCCACGCAGAAGAGCAATGCCGACAACCGGGGCGATCAGCCCAACGGCCACATCACCCACTCCAGCCGGCCACGCAAACATACCTGGCAGGTGGCCTCCAGCAAGGAGTATCAGGAAGATCAATCCCTCTACGCGATAGACCTGAACACTCACGATCCAACTCTGCGGGACCACCTCGACGACGCGTCTGAGCAAAGGCGAACGTCGGAACAGCACGACACCAGCAACGATCGGGATCAGCAGACCCAGGGGAACCATTGGTACGCGAGAAGATGTTCCCTGATAAAAGCCCGACCATGTGAGTGCCAACGCGGCGCAGAACCATCCTATTAGGAGCGCCGAACCGCTCCAAAATGCCATCCTGCGGTCCTGGGCGGGTAATCCCGTGAGCCGGACGGCGCGGTACAGTCCAAACACCATCGCGACGAGAACCGTCACGCTTCCGATCAGTACATTAGGAACCAGATAACCGGGTATCGGGTAATTCATTTTGTGATCTCCTCTCTGGAGTGAATTCCTGCTGGTATCGATGTATATACAGTCAATTGGTTGCAATAAATCCTGCGGAAAGTTCAATCCGATATTGTCCTGCTATAAATGTAGATACAAGCATCTGTGAATGCCATGTCAAAAACCTTAAGAACACCAAAAAAGGCGGTGGTTCGGCTGCCATGCGCGTGTGCCAATCTTCGAAGGGCCGACCGTGTGATCACGCAGTTTTACGACACCGTGTTGCGTCCAAGCGGCCTGCGCGCAACTCAGTTCACGCTTTTGCAAGCTTTGAACGCTGCGCCGGATATCTCCCAGAAACAACTGGCCGAGTTGCTTCAGATTGACAGCACAACTCTTACCAGAACGCTCAGCCCGTTGCGCCGGAAAGGCTGGCTACGTTCCGAAACCGGCGAAGACCGGCGTGAGTTGCGCCTCTCCCTGACCCAAGCAGGAAAACGGGATTACCATCGCGCGCTTCCGTATTGGCAGAGCGCTCAAAGAGGTCTGGAGCAGGCGTTGGGACGGCAGACTTGGAAGCAGTTAATTGATGTGGCCGTGCGCATAGCGGACGTCTCGCTCCCAGCTGACAGAGCCTGACTCCCAATTCGTTCAGGAATATTGCCCTTGATTACCGAGGCCATGCCGCTGTATATTGTTATCGGTAATCGAGGACATAGCCGGAGGCTTGACAAATGCGCCCGGAACACTGGTTTTACACAATTCCACTTCGTTTGCGCTCACTGTTCCGCCGAAGTCGGATAGAGCGGGAACTCGACGAGGAGCTTCAGTTTCAAATCACGCAGAGAATCGAACAGGAAATGGCAGCGGGGAAGTCCCCGGAAGAGGCTCGCTACAACGCGCTAAAGGCAATGGACGGCGTGGAACAACGAAAAGAAGAGTGCCGCGATGCCCGAGGGGTCTCATGGTTCGAAGACCTCGTGCAGGATGCGAGATACGCAAGCCGTGTGTTGATCAAGATGCCAGGATTCACGGCAGTCGCCGCCCTGGTTCTCGCCCTTGGAATCAGCACAAACACCTCGGTCTTCACCATCGTCAACGCCGTGCTGCTGCAACCTCTCCCATTTAAAGACCCCGGGCGTCTCTTTCTCATTTCATACAGACCGAAGAACAATCCGTTCCTGCCGCCGGGGCCTAACATGTCGGACCGGGATTACCTCGAGTTTCGCCGCCAGGACCAAGTCTTCGAATCTATCGCCACCTTTAGCAACGAACCTGTGACACTGACTGGCGCGGGAGACCCAGTCCTCGTAAATGCCTTGCAAGTGACACCGGATTTCTTAAGGGTCTTAGGGGTGAACCCTGCGATCGGTCGCGGGCTCCATCCCGAAGATCAGGCGGACCCTAATGTTGTACTGCTGAGCGACCGGCTTTGGCGCGGTCGTTTTGGTGGCGATCCCGCGATCGTCGGCAAACCTATCACTCTCAATGGCGTCAGCTATACGGTTGCTGGCGTTATGCAACCGAGCTTCACATTTCAGAACGCGGAACGCTGGACGCGGCTCGACGTCCGGCCTGACTCTCACAACTCATTCATCCGGCCCGTAATTGGCAGGTTGAAGCCTGGCGTTCCTCGGCAACAGGCCCAAGCGGAACTTCAGGCCTTTGCCGACAGACAGCCCCTTGCCAAAACAGAGAAACGCGATAGCTTTGATGTGCGACTCCTTCCGCTAAGAGAACTCTTTGTTGCCGATATCAGAAAGCAGTTGCTAATCTTCTTCGGCGCGGTCGCTTTTGTCTTTCTGATCGCTAGCGCAAACTTCGCCAATTTGCTGCTGATGCGTGGGGCATCTCGTCAACAGGAAATTGCCGTTCGCGCTGCTCTGGGAGCGAGTCGCGGACGGTTAGTGCGTCAGTTGCTCGCTGAAAGCACGTTGCTCTCTCTGGTAGGCGGATCACTTGGGGTTCTGCTGTCAATCGGTGGCGTGCGCGCGCTGCTGGCACTCCTGCCCACGGGGAAGGTTCCACACGCGGCGGCCATTCAGCTTGACGGATGGGTGCTTGCATTCACGTTCGGCCTATCGCTGTTGACGGGCCTTGTCTTCGGCCTGGCGCCGGCGCTCACTGCGACCCGGCGCGAATTGCGGGAAGCATCGCGCCACCAAACCCTTCGTGGCGTTCTGGTGATGGCCGAGATTTCGCTAGCCCTGGTTTTGCTGGCTGGCGCCGGCTTGCTGATCAGGAGCCTTCTGCAAATGCGTTCGGTGAATCCGGGCTTCACACCAACGAATATTCTCGCCGCCACGGTCGATTTACCGGACTCACGATATCACGAAGCGGCGCAGATGCGGGCCTTCCATGAACGGGTTCTAGCGGCGCTTTCCGCACTTCCAGGTGTCGAATCTGTAGCGGCCGTCAACTTTATTCCCTTCAGGCCGGAGTTTGTGCGCGGGGACTTTCAGCTCGAAGATGGTCGGCAACTACCACGCGGTTTCCTGGTCGACAAACCGGTGGTCAGTCCAAATTACTTTCGCACGATGGGTATCCGTCTAGTCAGCGGGCGCGAGTTCACTGAACGAGACAACCCCTTGGCGCCGGTAACGCTCATCAGCGAGTCCGTGGCGCGGCAACTCTGGCCCGGCGGGGATGCCATCGGCAAGCGAATATCAATGGAGGACAAACCTAAACCGAGTGACTGGCTTACGATTGTTGGCATTGTGGCTGACGTGAGGCAGCAGAGCCTGACGGACAAACCGAGTGCAAGCGTCTACCAGCCCTACCCTCAGATAGACCAGCCGTTCTTTCTCGGCCACATGAGCTTTGTAGTTAAAACCCGCCAAAATCAAACGGCGGTGGCCTCTGAAATGCGCTCCGCAATTCACATCGTCGATCGCGAACTGCCGACCGAGTCCATCACTGGGATGGTGGCCATTATCGCGGAAACGACAACAGAACTTACGTCTCAGACGCGGCTGCTGGGAATATTTTCGATAATGGCCCTCGTGCTTGCGGGGATCGGTATCTACGGAGTGCTTTCGTGCTCAGTGGCGGAGCGCACTCATGAAATCGGGATTAGGATGGCAATGGGCGCCGGCGAGAACGACGTTCTCTGGATGGTGCTGAGGCACACCTTGGTACTGGCGGCAGGCGGCTTGCTCCTCGGCACGCTGGGTGCCTTGGCGGTCACTCAGGTGCTTACAAAGTTTCTGTTCGAGGTCAAACCGTCAGATCCTCTTACGTTCTTGGCGGTGACGGGAATTCTCTTAATTGTCGCTCTGCTCTCGGCCTGGGTGCCGGCGCGGCGCGCAGCTAGAGTCTATCCGCTCGTCGCTCTTCGACACGAATAACGGCACTCTGAATTGGTTTTATGCAGTTTCCGCGACGTGAGCGGCAGTCACGTCGTGAGGATTGCCGAGATTTGTAGAATCACGTTTTCCAGACGTTCTTAGTCGAAATCAAACGCACGCTTAGGCGGCTCAGACTTGTCTTCCTTTGCTTGCTTCAGGAGCTCGTCAAACTTTTTTTCGAGCACCTTTCCGCTGCTTAGGTGAGAAGCGAAGCTTTTTTCGAAGGCTTCGTTTCGCCGCGCCGCCTCGCCCTTCAGCCCTCGCGCCGCAGCCGCCAGGTCGTCAATCAGAGGCTTCTTCTTGACCTCTTCGTGTCTGATCACGGCGTGCGTCTCCGGATCAATAAAGAGAGTGTTGTGGCAACATGGGCAAGCGACCTCGATCAACTGGGCCATGAAGGAATGGTAACAAGACGGGGAGAAATTGGCCGAGATTTTGCCAGGATCTTCACTTGTTCAATTTCGCTAGGATCTTCACTTGTTCATCTGTTCGGTGATGCTCACCGGCGAATCGACCCGGAAGCTGATCACCGACTCAACCGGAAGAACCGTTGGCTTTCCTCTTGTCGCAAGAACTACACCCGTACCGGCAGCACCACCGCTCGCGGCACCAATGGCAGCGCCTTTGCCGCCGCCCGCGAGGGCGCCGATAATGGCGCCGAGCGCAGCGCCAGCACCGATTTTGGCTGCGTCTGTACCCACGCTTTTCGCCCCTTGTTTTTCCCAATTGCTGGTACGGATGGGAACCGTTTGTCCATCTGTCGTGTTGATCTCTGTAACAGTCAACGCGATGCTGGACACTCCATCGACGCGGCCAGCTTTCCGGCTATCGGCAACTCTGCCCCGTACCCGTGAGCCCTTATCGGCGATGATGAAACCTTCCAAGATAATCGGGGCATCTAGCGTGGCGCGAAAGGCATCTCCAGTGGCGTTCCTATCGGTCGAGAGAGCTTCTGCAAGGCGTACTACCAAACTCGTGCCGGCCTCGATAGTCACCGTACGAGGTTGGTGTTGTACAGGTTCAGGCTGATCCGCGGGCCGAAATACTGGCTCCGGATTGGCGTTGGGCTGAACATCGACCGGCCCATTCGTAAGAGGCGGAGAAGAGCTCGGTTGCGGATAAGACGGAGGGATTTCGGTTGGCTTCAAGTCCGGAAGATCTCGTGCTTCAGCGACTTTCAAGGCCGGGCGCTGGTTGCCGGCCGAAGAGCCGGTGCTTGCATGCGGTTGGTGGCCAGCGGCACTCGGCCGCAAACTCGGCGCCGTGGCTGCCTTTGACGGAAGGGTCGTTGAGTCAGCGTCGCCCGACGCGGAAGTCGGCGGTTGGGGTTCAGCAGGCTTTACTGGGGACGTTGCCTGTGCTGTCCTTTGGCTGCTTTGATCAGCATCGTGAGACGCCGTTGCAGAAGGCCGGGTCGCAAGCCAGAATCCACCCGCTGAGAGTAGTAATCCCGCAACGAAGGCAAGCAGGAATTTTGGGGGACTGGTTGGCCCACTTGTCTCCGGCCTCGATGTCCTCATATTCTCCATGTCTATTCAGATGGCCGGTGCCTCTATTGGATTCAACGTATGGGGTTGTAGCGTCGTTTCATCGAGGCGCGTTAAAATGTTCTTACCGATGGCATAAACCGCAAAATGGGGATCGGCATGCTGGCGGCTTAAGACTACTTCGATTCTCACCCGTTTTCATTCTCTCTGATGATTTCCCCTACTAAGGCTGACCGAACCACCGCGACCGGGCTGGAGTCGGCAATCAAATCCCCTCCCGACGTGCGAACCCCTGCGATTGAAGTAAATGAAGTCTTTCCGGCCGGATTTAGCATCGGTCCGATCAGTATTCGGCCTGCTACTGTCCTGGCACCGATGGCGGGAGTAACCGACACAGTTTTTCGAAGGCTGATTCGAAACCAGAGCGGGTGCGGTCTTTTGATGACCGAATTCACCAGCTCCCACGGTGTTGTAAGTACCCGAAAAGCGAAAAAACCAAATCGCAATTTTCGCTACCTCCATTTCCTCGAAGAAGAACATCCTATCGCTTGCCAGCTATTCGGGTCTGATCCGGAGGTCATGGCGGAGGCGGCCAAAGTCTGTGAAGAACGCGGATTTGATGTGGTCGACATCAATTTTGGCTGCCCGGTGAATAAGGTCGTGAAATGCAACGGGGGTTCAGGACTACTTCGCGACTTGCCGCTGGTCGAGACAATCCTGCGAAAGGTGAAGGCCGCGATCTCCATTCCCTTAACCTGTAAATTTCGGGCGGGCTGGAACGATCACGAGTTAGTGCATGTGCGAATGGCGCGACTGGCCCAAGACTGTGGTTTGGCGGCCGTCGCTCTTCATCCGCGCACGCGCGAGCAGGGTTACAGCGGGCGAGCCGATTGGAAGCGCATCGCCGAAGTGAAGGGTGCTGTCAAAATTCCTGTCATTGGCAATGGCGATGTCCTGACTCCTGAGGACGCGGTGCGGATGCAACGCGAAACCGGTTGTGATGCAGTCATGATAGGCCGAACGGCGTCTTCGAATCCCTGGATCTTTAGCGAAATTCAGCAGTATCTGACCACGGGCAGCTACCAGGTCCCCACAGAGCGTGAGCGCTACGACATCATGAAGACCTACTACATGATGCTGCGCGAAGAGGGCGAGTCGGACGCGATCGGGAGGATGAAACAGTTTGCCACGTATTTCACCCATGGACTGCGAAACGGATCGAAGCTGCGGGTAGCGATTTATCATGCGTATGAGGTCGAGGCAGTGCTTGAGGCGGTCGATCGGTTTTTCGCGGAGCAACCGGCCGAAGGAGTCCTCGGGATGGGTGTCACGGATCACGCCGCCGAAGAACCGGTTTGGGATTGCACTGTAAGCTGCCCCTAGGTTTTTCTGTTTACGATCTCGAATCTAACTATCTCTCTGAACCGGCGTGAAGAAAGTTCAACTCATTACTGACGGAGCCTGTCTAGGCAACCCTGGAAAAGGCGGCTGGGCTTTCATTCTTCGCTATGGCAGTCACAAGCTGGAGGCGTTCGGCAGTGAACCACACACTACGAACAATCGGATGGAACTGACCGCCGTTAGCGAAGGAATGAAGAGACTAAAGCAAGCATGCGACGTGGAGATTGTCACTGACTCGCAATATGTCAAAAATGGCATGCAGACGTGGATTCACAACTGGAAGCGAAACGGTTGGCGAACCTCTGACAAAAAACCGGTCGTAAACCAGGACTTATGGGAGGCTTTGGATCAGCTCGTGAGCGAGCATCAAGTTAGTTGGACATGGACCAAAGGGCACGCTTCTCACGATGATAATAATAGGTGCGACGAATTAGCAGCCCAGGCGGCGCGCGAGCAGACCCGGAGCCATGGAGTCTAGAGAAGAAACGCTCCAGCGAGCAGACACGGGGCCTACTACCGGCGCCGGCAGACTTTGCTTATTTGGCGGTACGTTCGATCCGATACACAAAGCGCATATACGCATTGCTCTGGTAGCGCGGGCGCGTTTTCAGCTTGATCGGGTACTGCTGATTCCGGCAGGGCAACCTCCGCACAAACCAGCGGCTCAAGTAACGCCTTACGAGCATCGACTCCGAATGGTAGAACTGGCCTGCCTTGGCGAGCCTGGCCTGGAGGCCTCACGCCTTGAGGACGGCCCGGGACAAAGCTTCACAATTGACACTTTGGAGAAGTGCCGCCGCGAGATGAAACCCAGAGAGCTTTACTTTCTGATCGGTTCCGACGCTTTCGACGAAATAGAGACATGGCATCGCTGGAAGACAATCCTCAGCCTTACCGAGTTCCTGGTTGTGACCCGCCCCGGCCACAACTACCGCACGCCTCCTGGCGCCCGTGTTACTCGAATCGATGGAGTGGAGTTGCCGATTTCAAGTTCCGGCATTCGTGCGCGGTTGACCGCGGGCGAACCGACGCCGGAGTTACCTGGCCTCGTACGCCAATACATCGAAGAGCAGGGACTTTACGGGGCGGTACGAAGCGAATTCGCGGACGACGCAGTATAAGCCAACTCACAGACAGAGCGTTCGTGCCCCATTCCGCGTTCATCCGCAGCAGCGCCACAGGCCAGATTGGGAGCGATGGCTTGCTGGCACAAAGATGTGAGATCAAATGGCAACGCGTGGATGACCTTCCCTGCCCGCGGTTCTTAAAGTGTGTAAATGATTTCCCTCCAAGACATCAAATATATTGCGGCCGGGCGACACCCAGAAGAAATAGCGAATTAGTGGGCGCATTCTGGGTGTTATGATCGATCCTAGCTCCAGGTATGTCAGCCGAGTCTTCAACTCGCCCGCAAGGTGACTTTCCTGACGGCCAGGGCGGCTACTCAGCCGAAAATGCCCGCGATGTCCGCCTACAACTTTTGAAGATTCGTCAGTCTGGCCCATTTTCCAGGTCCAGACAGATGCAAAATCTGCTCGAATTTCTAGTTGAAGCTGTGCTTGAGGGTCGGCAGGATCATTTAAAGGAAACATCGATTGGGCATGGAGTGTTTAACCGGCCGGCCGCGTACGATCCAAAACTCGATCCCGTAGTTCGCATCGAAGCAAGACGGCTTCGCGCCAAGCTGACCGAGTACTACCTAAGCGAGGGTAAGTCAGACAATCTTTTCATCGAATTGAACAAGGGCGGATACATTCCTAGCCTGCTTTTTCGATCGAATCAGGTGGAAGATGTATCACCTCCGATCGTTGAAACAGCGGAGACCATTGAAATTGCGCCGACAACTACGCCGCTCCCACCGATCGAAAACGGCGCCCCTCTTTCAGATACGCGCCGATTTACAGCAAGGCAGATTTGGGCAGTCTCTATTGGAGTACTAGTTTTCCTATCGCTCCTGTTTGCTGCGGCTGCCATTCGGTACTATCCGAAAACGGCTACTCCCGTCAGCAGTTCGATCGCCTCGGTCGTGGTTCTGCCTTTTGTCTACGAGTCTGGTGACCCAAACGACGAATACTTCGGCGAGGGGATCACTGACGCATTGATTACGCGTCTCGCTCAAATCAGTTCTCTCGCGGTTGTCTCCCGGATATCTGCAATGCAATATCGGGACGCGCATAAATCGCTGGCCCAGATTGTCCGCGAACTAAAAGTCGACGCGGTGGTCGAAGGCTCGATCATTCGTGCTGCAAAGAAGATTAGGATTTTCGCCAAACTTCTCGACGCAAAGGCCGACCGGTACACGTGGGCACAAAGTTTTGAAGACGATGAAGCGAATCCGCTGGCCCTGCAGGACACAGTGGCGCGAGCCATCGACGATCAAATCACCGCCCGTCTCCCCGGAAAGCGTATTAATCCTCATACTCCACAGGCTCCGGTTGTCTTTGAAGCGTATGATGCGTTTCTCAAAGGAAGGTACTACCTAGAAAAACGGACTCCAGCGAATATGCAAAGAAGTCTCGCCTGCTTTCAGGAAGCGATCTCCCTTGACTCCCACTATGCGCCCGCCTATGCGGGTCTGGCGGATTGGTACAACGTAAGCGTCAACTTTGACCTCCTGACTCAGAAGGAGGCTGCTGAAAAGGCAATTGAATACGCCGCGAAAGCAACCTTTCTTGATCCATCGCTGGCCGAACCGTACGCTACCCGAGCAGCGATCAGTGCCGGAAGAGCATGGGATTGGGCGGACGCTGAAGCTAACTATTTGCAGGCAATTAAGTTAGATCCCGGTTCTGCGCGAGCGAAAAATGGGTACAGCTCCTTTCTGTCCATCATGGGTCGTCACAGTGAATCCATTCAACAGATCGAACAGGCGATGCGTTTGGATCCGCTATCCAGTCCGATAAACACTCAGGCAGGAATCGTATATTACCTTGCGAGGGAATACGATAAAGCGGCCGAACAGCTTCGCAGGACAATCGCTCAGGATAGCTCTTTCGGAGTAGCCCACAAACGCCTCGCCTTGGTCTACGAGCAACAGGGCCAGTTCCAGCAGGCCGACGCGGAGTTTTTGAAATGGGGACCGCTTGTTAATCAGCTGGACTACGATAGCGTGCGAGCGCGCTTTGAGGCCGTGACTGGGAATCGAACCGAAGCGAAGAGAATCTTGGCTACACTTCTGGCGAGAAACACAGATAAGGATTTGGCACCTGCGGACTTCGCCATGCTCTACGCGGCCTTGGGCGACAAGGACAATGCCATGAAATGGCTTGAGCAAGGATACGCGGAACGAGACGTGGGGCTCACCTTGTTGGCTGTGGATCCTCGTTACGATTCGTTGCGTACCGATGGCAGATTCAGAGATTTGCTAAAGCGGCTGAAGCTACCTGATACGGCACCCACAAAATAATCTGTCTCTCGTCGAAGGCGTGGTTTCAAGCAGATAACGGGACCAACCAGGGGTAGGCTACCTCTCCATTACCCATTCCTACTCTTGCGCGGACACTTCGGGACGCTACTGTGGCCATGAGCTTGGCAAGCACCAAGCTCTTATCAAAAAGGAGATAACACAGTGAAAAAGAGACATGTAATTATCAGCGGCGCGCTCGTGATTGGAGCGGCCTGCGCTCAGATTATTTTTGCGCAGACGCCTGTAGTGAACATTGGGGAACGGCACGGCAATCTGCGGGCGGCTCAGAGCTACATCGTGCAAGCCTTCCAGCGGATCGATGACGCGCAGATCGACAACAATTATCGGCTGGGCGGTCACGCCGGGAGGGCAAAAGACTACCTGATGCAGGCAGATCGCGAGCTCAGGCTGGCTGCGGACTCAGCGAACCACGAGGGCCGATAGTTTGAGGCGAAAGACCGGGGGTGTTTCGCAGGGAGTGCCCCCGAAAAACGCTGCAAGTACTGAAAAGACCCGAATCCAAGCCGCTTAGCTTCTGCAGGCTTGATGTCACACCGCGGACAGAGAAGCACGTTCCGGCATTGCTATTCCGGAACATTCAGAAAACAAGAAAAAGGAAAGCAAAATGCCCAGAATGAACTGTTTGGTGATCTTAGCCAGTTTGTGTTTAACCGCGGCGATGGCGCGGGGACAAGATGCCGCATGGCCTCGCGTAGTGGAGGACGGCAGCACCGAAATTGTGGTCTATCAACCTCAGCCTGATTCACTCGCTGGTGTGACGCTGCAGAGCCGAGTCGCTCTCTCCATCAAGAGACCGACTGATACAGCTCCTTTATTCGGCGCCATGTGGGTGACTGCCACGCTTGACGTCGATCGGGATCAGGACTTGGCTCAGGTCATGTCCATTAAAATCAACCGGACGCGTTTCGCCGGAGTTCCGGACAGCGATGTTCAATCGATAACGCAATTTCTGGAGGCGTCTGTGCCAGGTTGGGATCTTTCCCTTTCCCTGACGAGCCTCAAGGCGAGCCTCCAGACCGCGGATGGCGGCCCAGATGCGGATTTCCGCAACGATCCTCCTAAAGTCCTGGTGGTAAATTACCCGGCGATCCTTTTGCTTCTCGATGGAAAGCCGCGCCTTCAGGACGCCGGTTCCGGAGGCTTGCAACGGGTCGCGAACACCGCCCTCCCGGTTATTTTCGATCCTACGAACAAACAGTATTGGTTCTACGGGTCCAGCCTGTGGTTCACGACCAGCGATCTGTTGAAAGGAAGTTGGACGCCGGTCGACCAAGCGCCTTCTGCCATTGCCAATCTGGTTCAGGACAAAGACACATTGAGCGCCGCGCAGGACGACGCGGGCACTGCGGCATCGGCCACGGATCTTCGGTCTGCAAAAATCATCGTCGCGACCGTGCCCACGGAGTTGATCGTTACAGACGGCGCGCCGAGGTATCGGCCGCTCGGCAGCGGCGACCTTCTCTACGTCGCCAACAGCGGCAGTGAGATTTTTCTGGAGGTCGCCACGCAGCGAACGTTCATCCTGATCTCAGGACGATGGTTCGCCGGCCCGTCGCTTCAAGGTCCGTGGACATTCGTGGCCCCCGATGCGCTACCTAAAGCCTTCGCCCAGATTCCGGAAAACTCACCAAAGGCCGACGATCTCGCTTTCGTGCCGGGCACGGATCGCGCGAAAGACGCGGCAATGGATAACGTGATCCCGCAGACAGCGGGGGTCTCGCGCAACGACGCGACGATCGATGTAGAGTATGACGGCGATCCTAAATTTTCTAACATCCCCAATACGTCACTCGCCTACGCGGAAAACACCCCTTCCCAGGTCATTCGAGCGAGCGGCATGTACTATGCAGTCGAAGAAGGGGTTTGGTATGCGTCCTCGTTGCCTAACGGACCGTGGGTAGTCTCGGATACGCGCCCCGTAGGTATCGATGACATTCCGCCCAGCAGCCCGGTCTATAACACGAAGTACGTGTATATCTATGGTTCGACACCTGACGTCGTTTACGTGGGCTACCTGCCCGGCTATCGCTGGTCACTTCCTTATCGCGGAGTTGTGTTCTACGGGACCGGCTGGGGCTATCACGGATGGTTTGGACGGGTTTACTATCCGAGGCCCGCAACATGGGGATTCTGTGTGCGATACAACGCCTGGGCGGGCTGGAGTTTCGGCATGAGTTGGAGGGCGGGCTGGCTGGGAATCTCAGCCCATTGGGGTTCGGCTTGGGGAGGGTGGCACCCCGCCTACGGAGCCGGTTATCGTGCCGGATTCTGGGCCGGTTATCATGCCGGCGGATGGTTTGGTCCAGGCGGATATCGGCCCCCGAGACCGATTGGCTGGAGACCAGTGTATGGACCCGGGGGCTATCGCCCGGGCTACGGACCTTGGGCCGGCGGACGTCCCGGTTACAACATTTACAATCGACCCGGATATGCGGGAGTACATCCGCGTCCGGCGTCCTTCCCGGGCAGACCGGGGCCCGGATACCACCCAGATGCAGGCTATCGCTCTACCAAGCCGGCGATGAGACCGAATAACGTCTTTGCGGATCGCGATGGCAACATACATCGCAATACGGGGGACGATTGGCAGCGGCACGAGAATCAGTCATGGAGACCTGAAGGCAAGCCCGATTCCAACGGTCGCGCTGAGCAACGGGGCCGGGAGGAGAACCATCAGGCGAGGAATGAACCGCGCGGCGGCGGTTCGTTGGACGGGGAGCGTGGAGCCAGGGAACGCGGAGCGTCCATGCACCGGAGGTCGTAAATCCTTTTGGATTCAAACTAGGAGCTACGGATGGGGTGCCGGCACATCTGCCGGCACCCCGGTCATTTTGAGATGCCTCTCTCTGTGTGAATAGGAATTTAGGAATCAAAGCAAACCAAGAAAATATGGACAAAGATCATAGGTCGAGAATCCCATTTTTCCCTGTAAAAAGGCTAATGAAACACTTGGCAACGGGGATAGCCGTAGGGGGCCTTTCGCAAATTGCATTGGCTACGGACCTTACGATTCATCTGCCGTCAGGGGCCTCTGTCTCGCGGAAGACCGTCCAATACCAGTGTGACGCCCAAGGAGTGAAGATCGGCGTACCAGCCGGTCCGTTCTATGTCGAGTACATCAACGGCGGAGGCAACAGCCTGGTGATTGTTCCCATCTCCGGCAATTCGATCATTTTTTCGAGCGCTTCATCCGCTTCGGGGGTGCGCTATACCGCGCAGCAATTTACGTGGTGGGATGCGAAGGGCGCTGCGACGCTCTACTCCGACTCACTCGCCGGAAAATCTCAGTCGACGTGCCATCGGGTCGAAGCAAAGTGACCGCTAGCCCTCGCTTCTTGCTCAACCGGCTGACCTTGTTGGCTGTTGATCCTTGTTACGATCTGGTGCGTAGTGAGAGCTCTGGGATTTGTTGAAACTGCTCTCCTTGGACCATACCAAAGGGCTCAGCTCTGCTAAAGCTTTAGTTTCAGATAGATACAGTACCAACCTTTGAGGTATGCAACCCCCTCATTACCCATTCCTACTGTTGTGACCACGCTCAAAGCCGCTACTTTGACATTGACCTTGCCTGAACTCTTCTTGCCAAGGCCCCGCAATACGGAACGTATTCGAAATTCAAAAAGGAAAAAGGTAGTGAGTATTCGACGCAAGAGCAAAAAGCAAACACCTGTCCGTCGATCGGCATCGTCGGGTAATAAACATTTCAAACCTAATAATCAGTTGGCAATGGCGGTTCTGTCTGGAATCTTCTTCCTGGGACCAATCGGCCTGCGCGCGCAGAGCACTGCGTTTCCGTGCTCCACGTCTTCGCCTCAATATTGCGCCGGTTCGACAAATCCCATCGCCAAGCCTGCGGACGCCACCGTGTTCCCAATCAAGGGCATGCTCGCCTTCGCTCCAGGCGCGTCCGGGAGCGATCACACGACGATGCCCACGTTCGTGAACAACGGCAAAGGAACTGCTCTGACCCAGAATCCCAATCCGTGGTCAATTCCCTTTATGCCAGACCACACTTACGCCGCTGCCGCGGGTAAGATCATCGCGCCGGGAACGAGCCCGCTCCCCAACTACGGCTACCCGGAGGATGTGGTCTACGCCTGGCGAAATGGAAACGTCATCCAGGTGGACTTCGCGAACCCAGACCATTCCCAGTACGGAGGTGTGCAGCTCAGCCCTGAACCGTGGGATGGAACCGATATCGCGCAGCCGTTGGACAAGGCAACATATGGAGTTGCTGGTGACTTCATCGCGCTCGCTGTAGGCGATCTGGATGGCGCGGTAGACAGCAACGGAGAAACGCATGACGAAGTAGTCGTGGCCTTTCCGGTAGTCGACTCCGAGGGCACGTGGAAAATCGAGATTTACGTGTTGAACTATAGCAACACGACGGGAGCCCCGGCAATTTCAGAAAACAACACCGTCCACTCTCAATGTGGTCCTGCCTGTTTTGCCACTGCCTCTTCCTTCGCGGGCAACGCGCTGAACCAGGGAACGATCCTGGGTGCCGGGAACATCCTCTCCCTGGCGATTGGCGATTTCGACGGAGACGGAAAGAACGAGCTAGCAGTGGCGCATGTCGGGGACGGCAACACCATATTGCTGGACATCATGCGTTACCGGAGCTATGGAGATCCGAATACCGCAACTCTGGTGAGATACCTCGACACCGCGCAGCCGGCTAACTCCGGCACAGACGCTTCGTCCTACATCGGCTCCGTAGCGCTCATCAGTGGTGACTTTAACAACGACGGCAAAGACGAACTCGCACTCGGTTACGCACAATGGGTAAAGAACTCCACTGTTCCGCCCGGTACCTACTCGAAGAACCCGGAAACTCTACAATGCGTAGACGTCGATCAAACGGGGTTGGGCCTGTTCCAAGATCTCTGTGACTATGGGGGGTACTCCGTGAACTACAAGAACTACATCACCATCTACTCAAGTACTCTTGTCCCCGCGACGGCGACTCAGATCTCTTCTTCGGCAGCGACGACGCTTCTGAACGTCGAGAATGCCAACGCCGCACTTTCGGCTTCCCTATTCATTTCCGGTGCCACCGGCACCTGGGCGCCCCTGAATGGTGTTTGGCCCATTCTCAGTATTGACGGCACCCAATTCACGATTCCGCTCGACTCCAGCACCTTCGGTACGGCCCCATCCTCAGTCACAGTCAGTATCACGGCGCCGTTTACTGCGGGCGGCACGGTGACGATAGACCCGCGTATCGACAAGCCGGGATCCCAATACAAGGCGCCCGACCTTCCGGCCACCTTCGATTTTCGAGACTTTAACTCCCGGCCAACCATGCAACTGGTGCCCGGGCTTTTCACTTTCGATACAACGAATCCCGCGTCGTTTCATGAGAGACAGATTCTTGCGGTATGGAATACGCCGTCGCCCGCCGATTGGAACACCATCAACAACAAAGACTATACGCCAATTCCGTATTGGAAATATGACCTGGTCGCTGCTGACTTCACGGTGTCCACTGACGGCAACAATACACCAACGATCGGCAAGTTCCTCTCACTGCCTGAGGACACGTACACTTCGTATAAGTACGGCTATCCTCATCAAAGATTCTCCCTTGCCGCCAGTAATTTCTTTGGCGCAACTGACAACGCCGATCCTAAGAATCCCATCGCTCCTACTTGGCAATTCAGCATTGGCGCATGGCTTGACAACGGCGGCTATCACATACGCTTCGGCGACATCAGCACGTCTGACTCGTCCATAAAGATCGATCAGGATGTCACCCTGCCTAACGGCATCTCCTCGAACTATGAAGGTACCGGGCTTTTCCCTGTGGTCGCCTATGACCCGGACGGAAGCAGTTACTTCCTCGGTGCGCCAGTTCACTTCCAGACTTCCAACTTCCTGACGCCCGCATATATTCTGCAAGAACCGCCCAAGCACATGGCGTGGCTCAATCATTCGCTGGCCAATATCAGCAGAACTTCCGGCACCTACAGCTCTGTGAGTACCGATAACAGTACGAGCAGCGGAACCTCGGCGACGACGACCAGTGGCTGGGATATCGCGAATACGGTGAAGGTCTCTGCGCAAGGAACACTGGGAGACGCAGCCATCCTTGGCTCAGAAGTCTCGGCCTCGGACACTCTCACTCTTGGCTACGAACGAGCTGCCAGCAAGACCAAATTGAATTCCTTAACCAGTACGCTCGAATTTAAGGCAGACGACGCGGCGCCGAACGACGACTATATCCAGGGTAACCAGGCGAACTTCGACGTCTGGCGTTATCGAATCTACGGAGCAGGACCGAGTACCGATAGCAACAATCCGTATAAGTTCTATGAGATGGTAGTGCCGGGCGCACCGACCACGTCTCACGGCGGGGGCACCCAAACAGACTGGTATCACCCGTCTCATGAGAATGGAAACATTCTTTCTTATCCCGCCCCGACAGGATCGCAAATCATCCCCACTGACGTCTCTCCAACGCCCTACCAAGTGGACGGTCAGACTCCCTCAGGATTGACCAATGGCGTGATGTGGAATCAAGACTCGTATTGTTTTGGCAGTGATGCAGGAAGTAAGGGGCTCACTATCACCGGGGTAACGAGCAACTCGACGACTGTGGATACTTCCAACACCATGACGGAGGACAACGATTTGAACGTGGGATACAAAACATCAGCAGAAGGAGTGTTTTCCGCGTCGGTAGACTTCGATTGGAATTTTGGGGCCAAGCAGAGTTGGAGTGGTTCAACAACCTCGACCAATAGCACATCGACATCTACGGGTTTCCTCTTCAAGCTGGCGCCGGGAACCGCGAGCAACGGATATGACATTGCCCCGGTGCTTTATCAAGCGATCGGCGGTGCCATCAAGATGGCTTATTCGGTGAACATTCCCACTAGCGGTGCCTCCGCTCCGGGCTGCAGTGGAGATGCGGGCGACACATGGACCAACCTCTACGGAACGGCCGACCCAGCACTTCTCTTACCGTTTCGGTTTGACTACATCACCACGACTTCTGACGGCGATGTATTCCAGTTGCATCCTGGGCACGACCGCGAACAACTAAAGTCTTTCTTCTTGGAGAACCCGACACCCAATCCTATTGAGAGCACTTCGTCGTCAACGGTTTACGACAAGCTGACGTCGATTCCTACCGCGGGAACGCAAGTTCAACTGGCTATGCCTGTCTATAACTACAGCGTTGGGCTGGCAGCCCAGAATGTAGGGGTGCAATTCTCGTACATTCCGGTCAGTGACCCTGTGACCGATCCGGATGGCGCGTTAGACGACGAATACGGCTGTGGAACGCCGACCCAGAATGGGTGGGTTTGTCCTGATAGTTACCGCACGCCGCTGAAGAACGATGACGGCAGCTCCGTCGCCATTCTTAAGTTGCCGACGATCCCAGCCTGGAGCAGCGATCCAACTCAACCGAATTGGACGATGGCTCGCACAACGTGGACCATACCGAAAACCATGGCCGGAAAGAAGTATCGGATCTACGTCAATCTCACCTACAGCGGCACGGAGGCAAACCCGCCTCAACAGCCCTGCGGCACGGCCCCTTGTCCTCCGCTATGTCCGCCGCTCACTACCAATTGCGGGACCAGCGCCCCTCCTACATCGAATCCGGATCCGCTGGCGCCCGGACAAAACAACGAGGGATATGGCTATGTCACCGTTGGCGAGGCCCTAACTTCGTTTCTCGCACGTCCGTACGTGCGGACGACGAATGATTCTCTGGTTGCGGTAGGAAATCGTCGCATTTCCCAAGGGGTGGTGCTCGGGTTCCGAGGCCAGCCATTGAAACTGCGTGTGAGGGCCATTTCTGATGTGCCAGAAGCACGTCACCACCGCGTGATCGTGACCGACAGGACCCTGCTACAGCGCTCGCCTGAGGTCATCGGAGGCAAGGTTCTCCAGGGCGTCGGGACACAAGGCTCGACCGCGTTTTTCACCTGGATTCCGCAGAAAACTGGGCTCAACGTGCTCAACGCGACAGTGCAGGAGTTCGCCGATGACGCCGGAGTGGGTAACAATACCGCCGGTCTGTTAGCACTCATCCTTCGTCTGCCCGGCGACGTCAATGGAGATGGCGTCGTTGATTCGGCCGA
>Ga0206891_10188_pt1 | contig 18331 bp, 11 predicted proteins | sample Alteio_BWOrgHeat_55_FD_153246 | JGI IMG/M metagenome (GOLD analysis project Ga0206891, IMG submission 153246) | Enriched cells from forest soil in Barre Woods Harvard Forest LTER site, Petersham, Massachusetts, United States - Alteio_BWOrgHeat_Nextera7 ...
GGTATCCCTACCGGTATTACCACTAAAGAGCAGGTATCAGCCCTGCAAATCGTAATGACCGTTTTACATGCCGGCGGTAAATTTGATAAAGACACTTATAAGGTATCGGGCGGTTTGCATGGTGTGGGTGTAAGCTGCGTTAACGCGCTGTCTATCCACATGAAAACCGTTGTCGAGCGCGACGGTAAAATATTTACCCAGGAGTACAAGCAAGGCAAGCCTTTATTTGATGTGAAAGAGATAGGCGTATCCAGCCGCACCGGCACTACACAAACCTTTCAGCCCGACCCGGAAATATTTAGCTTAACTACCGAGTTTAAATATGATACATTGGCTGCCCGCCTGCGTGAGCTGGCTTATTTAAATAAAGGTATCCGTTTAACTTTAACTGATGAACGTGAGCCGGAAGAGGATGGAACTTTCCCTACAGAGGTGTTTTATTCAACAGGGGGGTTAAGCGAGTTTGTAAAATTTTTGGATGGCACCCGTACGTCAATTATACCTGAGCCAATTTACCTGGATGGTATAAAACAGGGCATACCTGTTGAACTGGCACTACAGTACAATGATACTTATACCGAAAACGTACACTCGTACGTAAATAATATTAATACCATAGAAGGTGGTACCCACGTGGCGGGTTTCCGCAGGGGTTTAACCCGTACGCTAAAAAGCTATGCCGATAAGGAAGGTTTACTTAAGAACATGAAGATAGAAATTACCGGCGACGACTTCCGCGAGGGGTTAACCGCTGTAATTTCGGTAAAAGTGCAGGAGCCGCAGTTTTAAGGGCAAACCAAATCAAAACTGGGCAATAACGAGGTAATGGGTGCGGTTGATATGGCTGTAGGTGAAATTTTAGGTAACTACCTGGAAGAACACCCTAAAGAAGCCAAAATGATCGTTAATAAGGTTATACTGGCGGCTACGGCCCGTGCGGCGGCACGCAAGGCGCGCGAACTGGTGCAGCGTAAAAGTGTTATGGGCGGGTCGGGTTTACCGGGCAAGCTTTCGGATTGCGCTAACAGCGATCCGGCTTTATGTGAGTTATATTTGGTGGAAGGTGACTCGGCAGGCGGCACTGCCAAACAGGGGCGCGACCGCGAATACCAGGCTATTTTGCCTTGAAGGGGTAAAATACTGAACGTGGAAAAAGCCATGGAGCATAAAATTTATGAGAACGAGGAAATAAAAAACATGTTTACCGGCCTGGGTGTAAGCCGCGGCACGCCCGAAGATGATAAGGCCCTCAATATAGCTAAACTACGTTACCATAAAATTGTGATCATGACGGATGCGGACGTTGACGGCTCGCACATTACAACGCTGATACTTACTTTCTTTTTCCGTTATATGAAGGAGCTGATAGAAGCAGGTTATGTTTATATAGCCTCGCCGCCCTTATACCAGGTTAAAAAGGGTAAGGATTTTGAATATTGCTGGACGGAAGAACAGCGTGATGTAGCCATACAAAAGCTAAAAGGCGCCGGTAAAGAAGACAGCGTACACGTGCAGCGTTACAAAGGTTTGGGCGAAATGAACGCCGAGCAGTTATGGGAAACTACCATGAATCCGGCTACCCGTACCCTTAAACAGGCCAGCATTGAAAACGCGGCCGAATGTGATCATACATTCTCTATGCTTATGGGCGATGAAGTTGCTCCGCGCAGGGCATTTATTGAAAAGAACGCGAAGTACGCGAGGATAGATACGTAAGGGAATGCGGAATTCGGAAGGTTGAATTCGGAATTGTTTTATTTATGACTTTTAGAGCCGCTCATTGAGTGGCTTTTTTTGTTGCCCATTATTATGGCAAATCTCATTAATATATAATTAATTATAATATATAATTTTCTTATGTATATAATTTATTGTTGCTTTTTGTAATTTATTTATATATTTGTACTATGAGCGATAATTCATTATTAAAAGGCACGCTGCAAACCATTATCCTGAAATTGCTGGAGGATAACGGCCGCATGTATGGTTACGAGATAACACAAAAGGTTAAAGAAGTATCTGGCGGGGGCATTATGCTTACCGAGGGGGCGCTATACCCGGCCCTGCATAAACTGCAGGCCGATGGTTTTTTGAAAACCACTACCGAAATAGTGGATGGCCGCGCCCGTAAATACTACCTGCTCACCGAACACGGCGGAAAAGAAGTAACCAATAAAATTAATGAAGCTGAAGCCTTTATTGAGCAACTGCAAAGTTTGTTGAACCTTAAACCTGCGGTGAAATGATATTAACAACCAGGGAAATGGAATGGGTGAAAGATCGTATGAAGATATACGTTATTAAATACCAGGAAATATATGATGAAATATTAGATCATATCCTTACCGCTATTGAAGAGGCGCGCGAAGCAGGCAACACCAAACAAATACAAGTGCTTTTCCAGGATGTGGTTGACGAACACTTTAACGGTTATGTAGGTATTGAAGCGCTGGCTGTTAGTGCAGAAAAGATATACCGTAAGGATATCCAAACGTTATTTTATAGCAGGCTAAAGCAATATTTTAACTGGCAAGCCCTGGTTATTGCTATCCTGTTGCTAATTGCAGGGTATAAGCTGCCCAATGTTAAAATGGTACACGCCTTACTAATGTTAACTATGATATTGCTGGCAGCGTCGCCGGTTATATATGCTGTAAGCCTGGTAACAGGCAAAATAAAAACCAATAAAGGGAAAAGGTCGCTTTTAAAAACCTATTTAATAACGCAAGCCGCAGTGCCTGTTATGTTGTTAAACCCTATTTTATTTATACCAAACCTAATGGATGAGATGAATAATAAAAAAGATTTTCATTCTTTTAATGGTTTACCACCAGTATTGCTGATGCCTATATTAATAGTTTTACTGATAGTGAATGTAAGCTACATACAATCATGCAGAGAAGTAATTACTAAAAAAATGATACCCTAATTTATTAGCAGTATATAAATAGCAGGATGAAACCAACATTCGATCAGCAAAAATTATTAAAGAAATACCTGCGAAAGAACTTAAGGTATAGTGAAACCTACGAGGAGTTTTATGACCATATACTTACTGCTTTATCGGCTAAATATACAGATATACCTTTCTGGAACGCGGTGGATGAAATTATAGAAAAGGATTTTGGCGGTTTTGAAGGCATGGCTACAATTGAAGCAAAATATCACAGGGAAACTATGCGTGAAATGAAGCGCCGCTACCTGGATTACCTAGCCGCCTATCTAAAGTTTCCCTCTGTAATTATTCTAATAGTAATTTCAATTCTCCTTTATTTTTATATTAAACAGCGCGGACTCGATTTTTTTTCATTTTTTTTGCTGTATATCATGATGTCGCTTATCCCATCCTTATTAAATAATATACGATACATTAAACGGGGTTACTTTTTTAGAAACATTAACAGATCAGTTAAGGATGATGGGTTTACGTGGATGAAATACATTCCCCGTATATCTATTGTTATAATTGGGCTGGTACATTACCTCTTCGTAAGGGTTACACCGGATGTTTGGTTTAAGAATATAGATCCAACAGTTATAACTATTTTTTTTATGGTTTATGGGTTACATCTAATGGTCTATTATAAAATATTCAGGGATGAATATAAAGTAAGCATCGCTGGGTAAGTCACTATACCCCTAAATTTTAATATCCTGATTATTTGCCTGTTATAAAAATAAATTGCTTCCGCAATAAATAACTGAAAAAATAGTTTTATAACTGAAAAATAAGTTATACATTCGATTTATGGAAGAATTGACAAAGACCGAAGAGCGCGCAATGCAAATATTATGGAAGTTAAAACGTGGTTTCGTGAAAGACATTATCGATGCCATGCCCGATGAGCCAAAACCTCCATATAATACCATTTCATCGGTAGTGCGGCTGTTAGAAAAGAAAGGTTACATTGGCTATAAGGCCTATGGCAAAACCTACGAGTATTTCCCGCTCATTACCAAATCAGAATACCGTAAGGCATCTGTAAAAAAAATGCTGTCGGGTTATTTTGATAATTCGGCCGAGAGCCTTTTTTCGTTTATGCTGAAAGAGAACCAGCTAAGCCAGGAAGATATTAAAAAGATAAAAGACATCATTAATAAAAACAAACCAACATGAGCGCGATAATTTATCTGCTGCAGGTAAGTGCATGCATGGCCATTTTTTATGGTTTTTATTATTTAATGCTCAACAGGCTCACGTTTTTTACCATTAACCGGTATTACCTGTTGTTTACTATGCTGTTAAGCTTTGTTATCCCCTTGCTTACCATACACTTACACGAGGCCGATAATTATCCGCATGTATTGCAGCAGGTGGTATATGTAAATACGCTGCAAAATGTACAGGCCTATACGTTTGCTGGCCCATCGCCCAAAAAAATAATTGAACCCGGCATTAACTGGATGCAGTTGTTAAAAATGGTGTATTGGCTGGTGGCCGCCGGGTTATTTACGCACCTGGTAATTGTGCTTATTGGCTTTTTCAGTAAACTAAAATACCGTAAGGTCGACCGCATTGGCAAGGTTAATATTTTGCGGGGCAATAAAAAACTAACCAACGGCTCGTTCCTTAACTATATTTTTTTAAATGACGATGAGTTGAGCGCTGATGAGCTGCAGCAAATTATCGCCCACGAAATGCTGCATGTTAAATTGCTTCATTCTGTCGACAGGATCATTGCCAAAATTATCCAGATCATATTATGGTTCAATCCGTTCGTGTACCTGTATGCACGGTCGATAGAGGAAAACCACGAGTTTGAGGTTGACCGCGAAATAGCCCGTTTGACCGACAAAAACAATTATGCCGATCTGCTGCTGCATCTATCGGTAGCGGGGCATGGCATGCTGTACCACAACTTTAGCAAGGTGCCGTTAAAAAAACGCATGATGATGCTTTTTAATAAACCCTCGGCAAAAATGAAAAGGGTTTTATATATAGGTATAATACCCGTTGTTACAATAAGCTGCCTGGCTTTTGCGAGATTGAAAGAGGATGATAAAAAGCTTGTGGATAGAAAGCCATTCAGCATAGTCAAGGGGTTGGATAAATTAGGTAAAACCCCGCTTGTTTTAATTGATAACGAAGTTTATCCCAGCGATATATTATATAAAATAAGCAGCTTATGCATCATGGGTACAGAAATAGCCCTTCCTGAAAAAGCAGTAAAAAAATATGGCGCAAAGGCAAAGGACGGTTTAGTTATTATTTATACAAAAAATGGCAGGGTTATTACCATGACACCTGTTGAACGGGAAAACCTGGTTAAAGAAGATGCGGTGCCGTTAACTCAATTCTATACTCATTTAGAATTGAAAAAGGAAAACGGTAAACCCTATGATAAAATAATTATACACGAGAGGAGTGCGACTACTTTAACTTCCAATAACGAACATGGCGCTAAACTTGCCTTTTTTATTGATGGGAAAAGGGTTGATGAGAATTATATTAAAAAGCTATCACCTGCAATAACCGCTACATTGGATGCCCGTGTGGCTAACCCTAAAAGCAACCCCAAAAAATGGACAAATGTACAGGATTGCGAATCGGTAATCTATTTTAATAGTACTACTGCGCTAACCGGCGCTGCAAAGCCCCCTGTACCACATGTTATGTTAGCGTATTCGCTCGGGAAACCTTCTAAAACCGGCTCAACAAATGCCCCTGTCCAGTTTCCGCCCCCGATTGTAAAACCCGGACCGCTTACGTCAAATGTTGTTTACAATCGCTACCCAAACGACGTGAACCTTAGCGCAACCTACCATAATACCTATCGCCCAAAAGCAGATAGTATTTTTGCTTACCTGCGGGCTAACGACGTTGCCGGTTTAGAAAAATACCTTCCCACAATTACTAATAAAATTGAATTGTTTTTAGCCCTGAACGAGGTAGCATGGCAATTGGCAATGCAGGGGAAAAATTTGGAAATTGCAGAAAGGCTCTCCAAACAATCGGTCGATATTGTTAATGACCTGTTAATTAAGCCGATAGCCGGGCCCTGGGGAGTGCCTGATCAGGCCAGGTATACGATAGGGGGGCATACGGCTATGGTTGGCGATACTTATGCCTATATATTGTATAAGGAGCATAAATATGACGAGGCGTTAAAAGTTCAGCAGCCGATTTATGATAGAGGTGGCAAGGCGGGCAGCATCGTAACAATGCATTACGTGCAGATACTGATTGCGCTTAATAATTATGCAAAGGCCAAAGAGGTATTAGAGGTCGGCTTGAAATCTGACAGACAAGAAGTGGATCTGGAACCCACTCTAAAAGAGACCTACATTAAACTTAACGGCAGCGATAAAGGTTATGATGAATATTTTAAAGGATTAAATGTTGTTTCTAAAAGTAATATGGGCATGATGCTTAATCCGGCGATGCAAATACAGGTCAGGTCCCAAATGAGATATGTCAGCGGGTTCTCAATAGGACCCGCTAGTATAACAGGTACGCCTAAACAACAGGTACTAAACGGATTAAAAAAATCAGTTATGATACCCAACGCTAGGGGCAATGCTTCTTATGTAACTGATACCATAGAATTTAACGCCAAAAGTTATAATGTTAAACCAACCGATCACCTGCCCGACCTTTTAAAGTTATTGCCCGGCATAACGTTGAATGAAAAGAAAGCTGTTTTTTTTCAAGGCAAACCTGTAAATAACATTATGCTGTTAATAAATAGCACTGCAGTAAATAACGCTGCAGTAGTGTGGGGCCACACAGCACTGCTCACAGACGCGCCTGCCAATATGGTTGATAAGGTTCGTATAATAGATCCGGATAAAAAAATGACTATGACTATTATTATGGGAAAGAATACTGATATGCGCACTATACGGATAATGGGCGACTCTATAAGAACAGGCAAACCAACCCATTAAATATTAACTGTTAAATCTTGTTATTTTATGTTAACAAATGTTAATGATAGTGCTAATTGCCTTTAAATCAGTTATCTTTATGTAACTAATTTATTAGTAATAAAATCGTTACTTAATTTACTAATTATTTAGTTATATATTAGACCTAACCTAAACCACCAATATGAAGCTTATCACCTTTGCCGCAATTGCCTTATGCCTATGCGCTTTTTCTTCGCTTGCGCAGAGTACGTATAGCATTAAAGGCGCTACAGTCGACTCTGCATCAAAAGCGAAATTAACTACCACCATAGCTGTATTAAACGCTAAAGATTCCATCCTGCAAAAATTTACCCACGCGGCTGATGATGGTTCGTTTACCATTACCGGCTTACCGGCAGGCAAATTTTTCCTGCTTATAGCGGGGCCCGGTTATGATGACCATAAAGAGGTGTTTACGCTGGCTCAAGGTGCCATGGAGCATAATTTTGGCGATATAAAGATGCGGGCCGCCGCGAAGGAGTTGAAAGAAGTGACCATAAAGGCCGACGTAGCGGCCATTAAAATAAAAGGCGATACCATAGAATATAACGCCAAAGCCTATGTAATACAGCCAAACGACCGGGTGGAGGACCTCTTGCGCCAACTGCCCGGTATAACCATTGATAAAGACGGGCATATTACCGCCCAGGGAGAAAGGGTGCAAAAGGTATTGGTTGACGGCGAAGAGTTTTTTGGCGACGACCCTACCCTTGTTACCCGCAATATACGGGCCGATATGGTGGATAAATTGCAGCTTTATGACGCGAAAAGCGCGCAGGCCAAATTTACCGGCATTGACGATGGTGTGAAGATAAAAACCATTAATGTAATGTTAAAGGAAGATAGAAAGACCGGTGTATTTGGCAAAATGGACGCCGGTGTTGGTATTGGCAAGGAAGGTTATTACGAAGGGCAGCTTATTTACAATAAATTTAAGCCGAAAGAAAAATTTGCCCTATACGGCACTGCCTCAAACGATGGCAAAATAGGGCTGGGTTACGAAGACAATAATAAGGTAGGTGCAAGTGATGTACAGATAAACGATAACGGTTCGAGCGTTATCGATTTTACTGGTTCCGACCAACTGGACGAGTCTGATTACTATGGTATAGGCTTGCCTGTATCAAGGACGGGGGGTGTGCACCTGGATGATAAATGGAACAAGGATAAGGAATCGATCAACACTAATTACAAAATCGGTTCATTAGGGGTTACAACCGACGTCACAAATATTACACAAGGAACTATTGGGGTCAGTACCCCGAATAACAGTTCTTCCGATTCGCATAGTTACAATTATACCTTCAGGCAAAAGCTGGATGCCGCTTATACCAATACCCTGAGCCCTACAGCCAATTTGAAACTAAGCGTAAACGCTACCGACCGGCACATCGATCTGCTATCGGACAATAATACCGATGTATTTGACGGCAGCAATACGTTAATAACTAACTCGACCACAAATAATAATAATAAGGTCCGTACCCAAATATTAAACGCTGATATGTTTTATACCAAACGGTTTAAAAAGGCTGGCCGCACCCTATCATGGGATATTAATGAAGTTTATAGCCATGAGGATCAAACAAATTATTTTAAATCTGACCGTTTTACCGTGCTGGGCAATACAGATGTAGTTGTTGACCAGTATAAACCGGGTGTAATTAATAGTTTGATATTGAATAATAACGTTACATATTCCGAACCCTTCTCGCCTACGTTCGCGCTCACCGTTAATTACGGGTTTGCTTTAAATAATGGCCTTTCGGACAAGGAATCGTATAATGCATCGTCAGTTAACGTATATAATGTATTCGATCCGGTAAACAGCAGTAAGTATAAACTGAACCAAATAACCAACCAGTTGGGCGCCGTATTTAACTATCGGTGGAATGGCACCAAAAAGGTTTTAACTTTTGGCGCACGTGCAAACGATGTAAGCTTTAAACAAATTGATGAGTATGCCAACACTACTTTAACCAGGTATTATATCAACTGGCGGCCGCAGGTTACCTTCAGGAACCGCATATCACAAGCCGAATCGTATAATATTGGTTATAATGGTAATAGTGTACAACCGGGCATAAATCAATTGCAACCTATTACCACAAATACCAACCCGCTATATATCACTACCGGTAACCCAAATCTGCAACCTTCGTTCGTGCATAATTTTAACGCGGCCTATAACAACAATCAAAATTTAACCGGCCAGTTTTTTACATTTAACGGTAATTTATCATTGCGGGAAAATCCAATTGTTCTATATTCCACTATCGACACCCTTACCCGGGTAACAACAAGCAAGTATGTAAACATTGACCATCCACAGTTTAACTATAACCTGGGTGCAAGTATGAACCGGAAGTTTGGCGGCTTGCAGGGCGGCTTATCATTACGGACCAATGGCAGAGTTACTTACTATTATAACAATGGCATATTAACTAAAAACAATAATGTAAGTTATAATATAAGCGCCAATATATCAGCCTACAAGGCAAAAGCATATAGTTTTAACCTTTTTGGCGGCCCCTCATACACAATCAACCAATCATCGCCGCATACCCTTGCGGATAATAAGTCCCCCGGGTTCTATACTTATACATCAATGCTATTGTTTTTACCGGGCAAATTCCAGGTCGGTTCAAATTTGAATGATACCTATACCGGAAAAACACAAACATTGCCCTCAATAAACCGCGCGATGCTGGAAGCAGCTATCCATAAAAGCTTTTTCAAAGATGACAATCTTAAACTATCGCTTTCCTGCAACAATATCCTGAACCAGGATCAGAACTCCCGGTACGCCAATCAGAATAGCATTACAGAAAGCAGTTACAATACTATTAAAAGATACTTTATGTTCACCGTTACCTGGGATTTTACAAAATTCGCCACTATACCCGCAAAAAAATAATTAACATGAAAACCATCAGTATAGTTATTATCAGCTTATTAACGGGCAATTTATTATTTGCCCAGCAATCAAAAATTGTCAACACCGGAGTTATTGAATATGACGAGGTGGTAAATATGTTTGCCATTGGCCGTATCAACCTGGTGGTGAACCACAACCAGGACAAGGATATGCAACTGCGCGCGTTTGACCAATATCAGGCAAATCGCCCGCAGTTTGTAACGCTAAAAAACAAACTCACCTTTAACAGCAACCGCAGTATTTACAATACCTTCAGGCCTACCGAAGAAGTGGTTGCTTTCCAGGCCAACCCCTTATTGAATAAGTATAATACTACCTATAATGATTACACCAACGCGACGAGCGTTACGCAAAGAAATGTGCAGGGGACGCAGTTTTTGGTAGCCGATAGTACCCGGAAAATAAAATGGAAAATAATACCGGGTAATACCCGCGAAATTGCCGGCTATACCTGCCGCGAAGCTCATGGATTGATACAGGATTCGCTATATGTGGTAGCCTTTTATACCGAAAAGATATGGGTAAGCGGCGGCCCAGAGTCATTTCATGGGTTGCCGGGCATGATATTGTGCGTAGTATTACCCCACGAACACGTGACCTGGATAGCCACAAAGGTAACAGAAGCCCCCATAACCGATGCGGCTATAGTGCCGCCAAAAGGCGGCAAACCAATGAATAATAAACAAATAGCCGATTTTTTAAGCTTAAATTTCAGAAACAGGGGCACGTTGGGAATGTACCAGTTGAAGATGTTTTCCCTATGATTTAATGAGTGAATAAGTGTGCGGGTGAATGGTGAAGTGGATATGCAAAATCGACAAAAAAATTAAACCAAACTAGATTCAAACCTAAACCTAATCACATATTATGAAGCTACTAACCCTAATTGCCATTGCCCTGTGCTTATGCGCCGTTTCGTCGTTTGCGCAAAATACGTATAGTATTAGGGGCGTTACCACCGACAGTACTTCGAAAGCAAGGGTACCCACCACGGTAGCGGTATGGAACGCGAAGGACTCCATCCTGCGTAAATTTACCCGCACAGCTCCCGACGGGTCGTTTACTATTACAGGGCTGCCCGCCGGCAGGTTTTTATTGTTGGTTATTCATCCTGATTATATTGATTATAGCACTATTTTCACACTTGACCCGCTTAATAAAAGCCATGATTTTGGTAACATAAAATTGGCCGTTAAAGCGCTAATGTTAAAGGGTGTGGATATAAAGGGTTCGCAGGTAGATGCCATTAAAATAAAAGGGGACACTATTGAGTATAATGCCAAAAGATACGTAGTGCAGCCTAATGACAAGGTAGAAGACATGTTAAGGCAATTGCCCGGCGTAGAGGTAGATGCTGCCGGCCATATTACGGCGCAGGGCGAAAGGGTGCAAAAGGTATTATTAGATGGTGAAGAGTTTTTTGGCGACGACCCCCTCCTTATTACAAGGAATATAAGGGGCGATATGGTTGATAAAATACAGATATATAATAAAAAAAGCGACCAGGCCACATTTACAGGTGTTGATGACGGTGTAAAAATTAAAACCCTTAATGTTGTTTTGAAGGAAGACAGGAGAGTGGGCACGTTTGGAAAAGTAAGCGGTGGTGTGGGAACCCGTGACTATTATGAAGCGCAGGGGATTGCCAACAAGTTTACAGCAAATTATAAGGCGGCCGTGTATGGCACCAAATCAAATGATGGTGTTGTGGGCCTCGGGTTTGCGGATAATAACAGGATTGGTGTAACCAACAGCCTTGGTGGGGCCGCCGACCAGTTGGACAACGCAACCTATAACGGCATAGGGTTGCCCCAGGCCCAAACGGTCGGGGTGCATTATGACGGTAAATGGAACAAGAACAAAGAGTCGATAAATGCCAATTATAAAGAAGGCTCCCTATCGAACACAACCGATGAAGAAACCAGGATACTTATAACACAGCCCGGCGGAACCCAATTTGAGAATAAAAAACAACATATTTACCAGGACTTGTCTAAGCAAAAAGTAGACGGAACCTATCAAAAAACATATAGCCCTGCAGCCAATTTAAAAATTGATGTTGACGCAGCCATAAGACATACCGAAAACAGCAACTCAACAACAGACTCACTTGAAAATGCCAACGGGACCCCGATAAACATTGTAAACAGCAACGACCATAGTAAAGCGCAGGAGAAGATCTTTAACACGCATATTCTCTTTAACCAAAGATTCAAATCAAAACAAAGCGTTTCTTTTGAAATTCGTCAAACTTATAATGAAACCGACGCCACAGAAAACGTTTATTCAAATTCGCATACTTCGTACAATAACGGCAATACCGTAATTGATCAGTATAAGCCATCAACAGTTAGTGCGTTAACATTAGGAAGCAACATTGTATTTACCCAACCCCTATCGCCAAAATTGGGGTTATTAATTAATCATGGATTTAATATTGGTAACACCGCATCAGATACCCGGTCATTCGATCAATCATCGCCTGGGGTATATAATGTATTAGATTCTATTTACAGTAACAACTACAAAGTGCAACGTATAGCCAACCAGATCGGGGCAATGTTTGCCTACCGCAGCAGTACCAAAATTTTTATGTTTTTCGGCAACCGGGGTTCTGTTGTTAGTTACAGGCAAACTAATGAATATACCGGCGGGGTGTTTACAAGGAGTTTCATTCAATGGGACCCGGAGGCTGATTTTACCTACCAAATTTCACAATCAAAAAGGCTTCTCTTAGAATATACCGGCCATACCCAGCAACTAAGCATTAGCCAGCTTCAGCCGGTAACCAACAATACCAACCAGTTAAATATTGTTATCGGTAACCCTAATTTGAGGCCGGCATTCTCAAATAACTTTGTTTTTAGTTATAATTCAAGCCAGCAATTAACCGGCCAAACCTTTTTTTTGAATGGCGGGTTTTCGTTTATAACCGACCCCATTTTATATAGCACAGTGCAAAATTCCAATACAGGGGTAACAACAAGCCAGTCGGTTAACCTTGACGGCAAAACCCAGTACAATTATAATTTAAGCCTTAACGAGGGCATTATAATAAAATCCTGGGATTTGCGGGTTAATGGCTCTTTATCTGCAAGCGGGAATGTGAACTATACCCAGTTTGATAATATATTGCAAAAAAACGCTGTTCAAACTTATTCGCCATCTATAAATTTATCGAAGGCTAAACTTAAAAAATACACCCTCTCTGCTTCAATACGCCCCTTCTATACAATTACTAATAACATTACTGCCGATTCAACGGTCAGCTATAAAACTTTTGGGTTTAGTACTTTTGAGCGCGTGCTGTTTTTCTTGCCTGCTAAATTCCAGGTATATTCAGATGTCCAGTATACTTATAACGGTCCAACGCGTGGTTTGCCTGCCACCTATAAGACGATGTTGAACGGGGGCATTAACCGAACTTTTCTCAAAGGGGACAATATTAAACTATCGCTTTCGGGTATTAACTGGCTTAACCAGGATCAAAACACAAGGTCTCCGAGCGGTAACCGCATTATTCAAACCAACTATAATAGCCTGGGAAGATATTTTATGTTCAGCATCAGCTGGGATTTTACAAAATTTGGTACCATACCTGCAAAAAATTAATAGCCATGAAAACAATCAGCATACTTCTTTTCAGTTTACTTACCGGCAATTTATTATTTGCCCAGCATACCAAAATTGTAACCGCCGGAAGCATTGAGTACGAAAAAAGCGTAAATACCTACGCCATCAATCGGGAAATAATAGCCGGGTACCCGCCGCAAATGCAAACAATGATATCGCGGTCATTCGACGATTATCAGCGACGGATGCCCCAGTTTGCCAAATTGAACAGCAAGCTAATATTTAACAGTAATAAAACCTTATTTACACCAATAGAAGCCAATAGCGGTCACCCGGTTAGCTATTTACAAGCCACTACGGCCTGCAACCAGATCAATACCGTATATACCGACCTGGCAACAGGTACGCGGGTGGTGCAAAAACAGGTTTTCGAAAACCAATACCTGTTAACGGATAGCTTAAGCAAAATAAAATGGCGGCTGGTTGATGAAACACAGGATATAGCCGGCTATACCTGCCGCCGCGCCAACGGGGTTATCCAGGACTCGGTTTATGTAGTAGCTTTTTTTACTGATAAAATATGGGTTAGCGGCGGCCCCGAATCATTCTCGGGGTTACCCGGCATGATATTAAAATTAGCATTGCCGCATGAACATATAACCTGGACAGCCACCAAAGTAACCGAGGAGGCCCCGGCCGTCGCTATTGAGCCGCCCAAAAAAGGTAAGCCAACAACCAACGCACAGCTAAAAACTTTACTCAATAGCAGGGGCAAAGGCACAATGGTTCTTTATGAAAAGAAGCTGTTTTTGCTGTGATTTAAGGAGTGCCGGGTTCAGGTTGGGTCAGGTGGACCAGGTCGGACCAGGTTGGACCAGGTGGACCAGGTGGTCCAGGCGGACCAAGGGTATTATTCTCCCGCAAAATACGCAACAATGGCTTTTGCCTGTTTGCCGTTAACCACTTCCTGCAGGGTTTCGGTATTGGCTTCGCGTATTTTTTTTACCGATTTAAAATACTTCAATAGTTTTTCGGCGGTGGTTTTGCCTATGCCCTCAATGAGTTCCAGCTCGGTGGCCAGTGTGCCCTTATCCCGTTTTTTACGGTGAAAGGTAATGCCAAAGCGGTGTGCCTCATCCCTTAAATGCTGTATCACCTTTAACGTTTCCGATTTTTTATCAAGGTACATGGGGTACTGGTCGCCGGGATAGTAAATTTCTTCCAGCCGTTTGGCAATACCTATAATAGTAACCTGTTTATCAATACCCAGCAATTTCAAGCTTTTTACCGCCGACGATAACTGCCCCTTGCCGCCATCAATTACAATAAGCTGCGGCAGGCCGGTATCTTCATCTAATACCCGGCGGTAGCGCCTTAAAACAGCTTCCTCCATAGTGGCAAAATCATCCGGGCCAACTACTGTTTTCACATTAAAGTGGCGGTAATCTTTTTTCGAAGGCTTCCCGTCCCTGAACACCACGATAGCCGATACCGGGTATTTCCCCTGGAAATTAGAGTTATCAAAACATTCAATATGCCGGGGCAATTGGTTCATGCGCAGGTCTTTCATCATCTGCGTAAGCAGGCGGTCGGTGCGTATTTCGGGGTTTAGCTTTTCGTACTGGTCTATGCGCTCCTTTTTAAAGAACTGCACATTTTTTTGCGACAGGTCAAGCAATTTCCGTTTCTCGCCCAGCTTGGGCACCGTGAATTTTACATTCGAGCCATCCAGGTCGATATTAAACGGCACAATGATCTCTTTCGAATCACTGTTATACCTGCCCCTGAATTCGGTTATGGCCAGTGTAAGCAGTTCTTCATCACTCTCATCCAGCCGTTTTTTCAGTTCAATGGTTTGGGTTTGAATGATGGTGCCGTTCATCACCTTTAAATAGTTAACAAACGCAATTTTTTCCTCGCTGGCTATGCTAAACACATCAATATCAGTAATTGACGAATTAACCACGGTTGATTTGCTCTGGTAATTCTCCAGCAGTTCGAATTTTCTTTTCAGCCGGTGCGCCAGTTCGTAATTCATATTGGTAATGGCATTATCCATTTCCGTTTTCATTTCGCGTAGCACAGCGCCGATTCGGCCGTTTAAAATATCCTTTATTTCTTCAATGCTGTTATTATAGTCATCCTCGGTTTGATAATCCTGGCAAGGGCCCTTGCAGTTTCCCAACTGGTATTCCAAACAAACCCTGAATTTACCCGCGTCTATGTTTTGTTTGGTAAGGGCGAGGTTACAGGTACGTAAGGGATAGGTTTCCTTTATCAGCCCTAAAATAGCGTGCATCATGCTCACAGAAGCATAGGGGCCGAGGTATTTTGAGCCGTCTTTAACTATGCGCCGTGTCCAGAATATGCGGGGGAAGCGTTCATTTTTAATAATGATCCACGGATAAGTTTTGTCATCCTTGAGCATTACGTTGTAACGCGGCTGATGCTTTTTTATAAGGCTGTTTTCAAGCAGCCAGGCATCTACCTCGGTATCAACAATGGTAAAACTTATATCGCGTATTTTAGAAACCAGTACGCGTGTTTTAGCATTTACATTGGTGTCTTTGTTAAAATAGGAGGTAACCCGGTTGCGCAGATCCTTTGCTTTACCGATGTAAATAAGTTCGCGTTCAGTATCCCAAAACTGGTAGATGCCGGGTTTATGGGGAATGTTTTTTAGCGCAGTTTTGTAATCAAATTTCTCCATGATCTATATTAACCCCGCCGCGTGTCATTGCGAGGAACGAAGCAATCTTTACGCAGGACAGTCAATAAGAAAATACTATTTTATGATCGCTCCAACAAACATTTCCTGATTGATTTGCATGTGCAGGGATTGCTTCGTTCCTCGCAATGACGCGGGATAATTATCTTAAAAACTCAACTTCTTCTCCACCTCATTGGTGCCCTTTTGCTGCTGGGTGTACTTACTACAATCCAATTCAATAGTTAATGGATCTTTTGGCGGCGTAAAATCATCGCTCCTTTTTATTCCTAACCCGGCATTGGCATAAACCTTTTTCATGTACAACGCAAAAATAGGCAACGCGCTGTTGGCGCCTTCGCCCAAGCTTTGTGTTCTGAAGTGTATATCGCGGTTTTCGCAGCCAGTCCATATCCCGGTAACCAAATGGGGTGTAATACCGATAAACCATCCGTCGGAGTTATCATTGGTTGTACCGGTTTTGCCGCCGATAGGATTGTTTAAATCATATTGGCTTCTTAACCTTTTCCCGGTGCCCTCTTCTATAACCCCTTTTAACATATAGGTCATTACATAGGCTGTTTGGTCACTCAACGCTTTTTTTACTGGCGCAGTTTGTGTGTATATTACATTTCCGTTTTTATCTTCAATACGTAATAAATAAGTAGGCTGGGTCCACATGCCATGGTTAACAAATACAGAATAAGCCCCGGTCATATCATACACCGAAGCATCGAAACTTCCTATAGCTATAGAAGGAACAATGGGAATATGGCTGGTAACGCCCATTTTTTGAGCAAGTTCAGCAACAGGCAGCCACTTGGTTAGTTTTATCATGTGAGCCGTTATCCAGTTTTGTGAATGTGCCAAAGCCTGGCGCAAGGTTAAAGGCCCGGGAACGGTTTCTGTTTTTCCTGAGTTAGGGCACCAGGGAGGGCTGCCGGGATAATAAATAGTATCCGGAACATTAGGTACCAGCAGGCAGGGCGAATAGCCGTCATCAATAGCCTGCGCGTAAGTAAACGGTTTAGCAGTTGAGCCTACCTGCCTTGTACCCCTATATACCTGGTCGGCTTGAAAATGCTCAAAATTAATACCCCCTACCCAGGCCTTAATATAGCCAGTTGTCGGATCCATACTCATCAAAGAATTTCTTAGCAAGAATTGGCAATAAATGATGGAATCGACAGGCCGCATTAACGTGTCTATATTACCATGCCAGGTAAACAGGTTAATATTATCGGGTGTATAAAAGTTTTGTTTGATCTCCTCGTCAGTGTTGCCTTCCAGCTTTAATTCTTTATACCGGTCACAATGACGCATACCCGAATCAATTAGCAATTGATAATTTTTTATCTCTTTGGCATAGTTATGCCAGCGCGGGTTCCAGTGTTCATTAAATTCTTTTTGCAGGGTACGCATGTATTCTTTTTGCGCCTCTTCAGCGTATTGCTGCATGGTGTAGTTAATGGTAGTATATACTTTTAACCCATCGCGGTAAATATCATAAGGGGTGCCGTCGGGTTTGTTGATCGAAGTCAATATCTTTTTTATTTGCCGTTTTAAAAAGTCCCTGAAATAGGGTGCCTCCCCCTGGTTCGGGTCAACCGGATGAAAGTCAATGCCAAGTGGTTTCGCTTTATATTCATTATACTGGCCTTCGCTTAAAAAATGTTCATCAACCATTCGTTTTAATACAAAATCGCGGCCCATAAGCGCTTTGTCAGGATTTCTTCGCGGCGAATTCCTGGTCGTTGAGGTTAGCGTCTGTATCAAAACAGCCGCCTGGTCGGGGGTTAATTTATCAGGTGTGGTATTAAAATAGGTATGGGCTGCCGACCAGATGCCAAATGAATTAGAGCCAAAATCAACCGTGTTTAAATACATGGTGATGATCTCTTCCTTGGTATAATGCTTTTCTATCCGTATAGCAATTATTAATTCCTGGAGTTTCTGAATGAAGCGTTTAATAGGGTTATGAGCCCTTTCCTCGGTCGAAAACTGGTTCCGGGCCAATTGTTGTGTAATAGTACTGGCCCCTTGTCTACTGCCTATTAAATTGTAAGCTATGATGGAGAATGTGCGCCAAAAATCAATACCTGAATGAGAATAAAAATGATTGTCTTCTTTGGCTACCAATGCATTTAGCACATTTGGCGATATTTGTTTATAGGTTACACTAGTCCGATTCTTTTTATAATAAT
>Ga0206891_10189_pt1 | contig 18197 bp, 22 predicted proteins | sample Alteio_BWOrgHeat_55_FD_153246 | JGI IMG/M metagenome (GOLD analysis project Ga0206891, IMG submission 153246) | Enriched cells from forest soil in Barre Woods Harvard Forest LTER site, Petersham, Massachusetts, United States - Alteio_BWOrgHeat_Nextera7 ...
TGGGTGGATTTTATGATGCGCTTCGAACTGGGCCTGGAAAAACCCGAACCCGGACGCGCGCTGAAAAGTGCGCTGACGATTGCGCTGTCTTATGTGGTGGGCGGAATAATTCCTTTGAGCGCGTATCTAATTTTTGCCGACGCGCATCGCGCGTTGAACATTTCCATCGGAGTCACGTTGGTTGCACTGCTGGTTTTTGGCGCGGTGAAAGGACGGTTCACCGGCACGCCGATGATCCGCAGCGGACTCCAGACCGCAATGATTGGCGGATTGGCCGCGGCGGCGGCGTTTGCCATCGCGCGCTTGATTGCATGACAATTTATGCTTGAGATGGCAGCAGGGCAGGGAGGTGTCAGGCTTTGCAAAAGGATATGGTTAAACAGGGAAATTTTCTTTCATTCGCACGCATTGCGGATATTGTGCTGCGAATTAACATGACCAAGAATAAATGGTATCTGGTGTTTGGCGTCACGCTGCTGCTGGCTGGAATCTTTCTGACCGTGATGGCGTTTGTGTTCCTGCATAAACCGGTCGGGCCAATCCCGTGGGTGAGACTTGGGCCGATGGGGCTCATGTGTTTCATCGGTGGTGTGGGATTCTTGTTTCTTCCGGCCAAAATCAAATTGAAATGAATGGAAAAGCAAACCCAGAACCGTTGGAGAACAATGGAGGGCAAAATAAATTTGTGTAAATCCGCGAAATCCGTGTCAAAGTCTTCCGAGAAATTATGATTTTACGCTGGCTCCTTTCCACAACTGTGCGCAACGCTGTCGCGATGCGGAAGCACGTTTACCGCATGCTTTGCGCGCAGCGCGACTTGCTCACACCGGCGGCGATGCAACTGGTCAGCAGCGCGCTGCTAGATCTTCAAAAGGCGCTTCAGGACAATGTGGACAAGGCCACGTTGAAAAAGGAAATGACCAAGTTGGAGCAGGTGGCCAACAAATGGCTCAAGCCGTATCCGCACGCGACTATCCGCGAAAATGTCGAAGTGCTGCTCGTGGCGCTTGCGGTGGCAATGGCCATTCGCACGTTTTTTCTGCAACCGTTCAAAATACCCACCGGTTCGATGCAGCCGACGCTTTACGGCGTGACGTCCACGCCGGATTTCAGCCGGATTGATTTCACACAGAGCGACAGGTCAATCATCCGGGCGCAAATTGACGAGCAGTTGAAATTGCGTGGCGGGCTGGAAATTCCGACCGGTTGGCAGCGTGTCAAAGACTGGTTTCATGGGGCTTCTTATGTTCACGTCACCGCGCATGCGGACGGCGAGATTGATAAAATCAGCCCGGTGACAAAATTTCTGATTTTTAACATCAAGCAGTCGCTTTGGATTGGCGGAGTCGAACACACGATTTGGTTTCCGCCGGATTATGGCGAATCGGATTTGGTCAGGCGCGCAGGTTTGCCGCCGGGACATTTTTATCACAAGGGCGATGACGTGGTGAAGTTGCAGGTCAATGCGGGCGATCATTTGTTCGTTGACCGTGTGACTTACAATTTCCGCAAACCGACGCGCGGCGAAATCATAGTTTTCGAGACGAAGGGAATTGAAAATCTGCCGCAGGATCAATTTTACATAAAGCGGCTGACGGTCTTGCCGGGCGAACGCGCACAGATTGGAAACGACCGGCATTTGATAATCAACGGCCAGCGCCTCGACGCCGAGACGCCGCATTTTGAAAATGTCTATGGATTCGACCCCAACAAACCGCCGCACGAGAGCGAGTTCTCCGGCCACCTGAACGGCGATACGGCGGAGACGTATGGAATTTATCCCGGCCACGGCCTCGCGCCATTGTTCCCGGACGCGCAGACCGTCTACACCAACGCCGCCGATTCCTACATGGTCATGGGCGACAACACCTGCAACAGCTATGACTCGCGCGCGTGGGGGCCGTTCCCGGCGCAAAATGTCATCGGCAAATCTTTCTTCGTCTATTGGCCGATTACGGAACGGTTCGGGATAGGACATTCGCAAACCGCACAATGAGCGCGGCAAATCCTAAAACAGTCTTGATCACCGGCGCATCGTCTGGAATCGGATTGGAACTGGCGAAGTGTTTTGCGGCGGACGGCTGCAAGCTGATTCTCGTCGCGCGCAACAAAGAAGCTCTGGAAAAACTAGCGGAAGAATTTCGCCGCAAAAATAAGATTGAGGCGATTGTTCTGGCTGCGGATTTATCTTTGACGGAAACTCCAAAACGAATCTTCCAGGAATTGTCCACGCAGAAGATTTCCGTGGATGTTCTGGTCAACAACGCCGGCTTCGGCTTGCATGACGAATTCATGAAGCTGTCGCTACAACGGCAGCTCGAAATCATCCAGGTCAACGTCACGGCGTTGACGGAACTGGCGGGATTGTTTTTGCCTGGCATGATTCAGAGAAATTGCGGCGGAATTCTAAACGTCGCTTCCGTCGCAGGTTTTTTGCCCGGACCGAACATGGCAGTCTATTACGCGAGCAAAGCGTTCGTGCTTTCCTTCACCGAGGCGCTAGCCGAGGAGCTTGGCGCAACAGGCGTGACGGTTTCAGCATTTTGTCCCGGTGCAACAGAGACTAATTTCAGTCAGGTCGCGCGGGGAGGAAAATCGCGCAAAACCAAAACATTTAAGATGTCAGCGGAACAGGCTGCTCGATATGGCCATCAGGCTTTTAGAAAGAATCAAGTGGTCGCAATTCCCGGTTTTCAAAATCGTTTTCTGGTTTTTCTGGCCCGAATCCTGCCACGCCGGACTGTCCGCAAAGCGGTTCATTTATTCAACAAGTTGGACGAATCATTGGCAAAATAACAGCTTGCAAGGTCAGGGCGGCAGTGATGACAATGGGCGCGTGAAGTTCCCGCTTGGTTTCTTGTTTGTGATTGCGCTCATGCTGGCGGGTTGCGCATCTCCTGCCCGATCACCGATTCATTTGAGCGAGATTCATTTTGTGAATACGCCACCGCCAAATTCAAAATATATGGGTAGGGTTTGGTGGATTGGAGCTTGTCCTTCGCTTCCTCTTCCCAAAAATGAGCCTTTCGATGAAATCAAGCTGTCCGGTTGTCCGCATGAGGCAAAGCGGGCGTTAGCCATAAAATCAGCCAATCGAGGTGCCAACTATCTGGTTTTAGACAAAGCATTTGAAGATGCGTTAATTATTAACTCAATCAATACCAACGATGACATAATTCCAATGTTTCAATTTTCTGCAAAAACCTATTACGCACCTTAAAATCCCAACAATTCGGATTTTGAATTAATGTTTAACAATGTTTGTTATATTTAATTAATATATTCAGTCAAGATTGTTGTTCGCCCCGGGATCCGGCGGAGTCAATTTCGCGCTGGCAAGGAAGTTTGCCCAAGGCGATTCCTGGAAGTTCGAAAAGTTTATACCACAAAACGCTGAACGGCATCACGGCCAGCCATGTCACTGCCACAAGGAAAAACGCCAGCGGGGCGAAACGGTATTCCACCGGAACCAACCGGTCGATCGCATAGGAATAAATATTGAGCAGCGGCTGGTGCAGCAAATATTATGGTCACCATTCCTGCCGTTCAGTGCGCCCCACGGCGTCTGCGGTTGCGTCTGGGTGGCCATGTAAGCCTTGAACGAACCGATTTCATTAGTGGTTACCGCTCCGCTCAAACTATCAATGGCCATCGTGGCTGCGTGGATTGTCACGCTGTGGCAGGCAAGAAATGCGAGAAGCAACGTAGAGAACAATGTTTTTTCATATCTGGTTTTCTTTCAACAATGACAACATGATGAGTGCATCGATTTGTTTGGGCTTTGCGAAAGCCACTTTGTGGAACTAGCTACTTCTACAAAAAAATCTGAAATCTGTCATTGAACTTCCAAGTAAAGTTATTGATTTATTCAGTCACCGCGGAAATTATTGGTAACGTCAGATTGAACTAACGCCTCTACAGCGGAAACGGCGTTGCGGGAAAGTCTTTGCACCAGAAAGTCATTCCTCTGCTCTTGCATGCTTGGAATCATGTGTCATACAAAAAGAGGATATTTATTGCCGTAGTTTTTGTCATAGTGTTCATTCTTGAGCCGTAAATTAATAGTGAGACTGCGTATTAAAAACTAACCATCAACCGATATAAGAACATGAATAAACTATCCAAACTGCTCGTTGTTTCGGCGTTTTTTGCGTGTCTAGGCTTCACCGCCCAGGCTTCCACCACATATTCCATGTATTGCACCTTATATGGGTGGCTTGATAACAGCCCGCCCGGCAATGCCATTGCGTATCCCCAAATCCATTCCGGCGCAGGCGGCACCGGAACTTTCAGTGACCCCGTCACCTTTGCAACGGACCAGGCCGAGCTGGCTCCCGGCACCGTTGTCTATGTCTCCTACATGAAAAAATATTTCATCATGGAAGATGATTGCGCCCAGTGCGACAGTGATTGGAGTGGTTCCCACACGCGCCACATTGATATGTGGGCCGGCGGCAACGGCAGCTCCGGTCAGGCGCTCCTCGATTGCGAAGATTCCTTGACCGAGCAGGCCAACGTCATCGTCAGCCCGCCGAGTAATGAATCTGTGGACACCACGCCGATATTCAATTCCTCGACCAAGCAATGCTGGGTGCCCGGCTCGGGCGGCGGCGGCATTGACACTGGAGCCATCTATCATCTGCAAAATGAAGCCAGCGGATTATCGCTGAATCAACAAGGCTCGACGACGAACGGCTCGAAGATCACCCAGTGGACGTCGTCGTCCACCAGCGTGAATCTTCAATGGAAATTCATCGCGACTGATAGCGGTTATTATCAGATCAACAGCGTCAAGAGCGGCAAAGACGCCGTCGTTCAGGGCGCTTCCACTTCCAACGGAGCAGGCATTGTCCAATGGTCCTTCGGTTCAGCGCAGAACGACCAATGGAAACCGACGCAGAACAGCGACGGCAGCTTCACCTTCGTCAACCGCCACAGCGGCCTGGTGCTCGAAGACCCGGGTTCCAGCACTTCGACCAGCACGCAGATGGATCAATGGGGTTCCAACAGCGGCGCCAACCAGAAATGGCAATTAGTTGTCCAGTAATCGCTGTCCGATAAATTCCAACCGGAGGGTTGTCCTTATGCAACCCTCCGGTTAATTTTTAGCCGATGTTGAAATCCAGATTTCTTTGCGTCACCTGCGCGTGGACGGTTTTTGTTTTCTGCCTTCCGTTATTTTCAGGCTGCGCTGGACATCCCGCGCATCCGGCAAATGCGTCGGCGCCTTTTTCTTTCGCAAATGACCCTTTATTTCAAAGCGATGAAAACCCAAAACAAACCTGGGACGCCCTGCAACAATCCTTTCTCCAGCTTGACCCGCCGAAATCATGGTTCACGAATCATCCGTCCGCGCAAGTCATGGCCGATTGGAAAAAGCGCAAAGCGCAAATGGCGTTGCTGATGGCCGACCAGTCCCGCGACTTTTATTTGCGATATCCAAATGTGCCGCAGGCCGCGCGCGCGCATGACGCCGAATATAACCTGCTTGAGATTGTCGTGAATTCCGGCGACATGAGACTTCTGTCGCGACTGACGGCGTTGGATAAACAGAAACTCGCCGATCCATTGCTAACTGAGGACGATCGATTCGCACTCAAGGCGCATATCATCGAACGAAATGCAAACCTTCACGAAGCCGAAGGCGTTCCGGTGGTCATGGCTCATCTTGAAAGCGGTTCGCGCGAATTGTTGAAGGAATTTCCCGACAATCCGCACGCATGGCAATTTCTCGTGACCGTCGCCGATCAGGAACAGGACCCGAAAAAGTCCCGTCTTCTTGCGCGGGAAATTTTAACGAGCAACGCCGCCGAACCGAGCAAAGAATTTGCCCGCAGGATTCTTGGTCGCCTTGACCACCTTGGAAAACCCATTCCATTTCAAGGCGTCGCGCTGGATGGCCGGCCGATTAATTTAAGTAAAATGAAAGGCAAGATAGTTATGTTTCATTTCTGGGAAACGGATTGCGGCTATTGCGTCGAAGAACTTGCCGACATCAAAGACATTTACGAAAAATTTCACAGTCAGGGTTTAGAGATCATCAGCATCAGTTTCGACCACGACAAAGACCGGCTCGCTCAATCCCTCGAGCAGAGTCCGATGCCATGGCCGCAGTATTTCGCTGGAACAGATTGGAACGTCATACATGGCCGCGATTTCGATATCCAAGGCATCCCGACAGTATGGCTTGTGGATCGGCGTGGCAACCTGTGCGACCTTAATGCTCGCGAAAATTTGACCTCTAAAGTCGAACAGTTGCTAAAGGAGCCATGATTGAATAAGGAGAGCGTTATTCAAAGACAATATTTCTTGGCAGTATCAGAGTGAACCAATCCCCTGCCCTGCAATTCAAGGAGTTGCGTGAACAATTCATTAGCCAGTCCTTGCCTGCAAATTGTTAATCACTTCGTAGATTTTCACGTATTCCTCCACCGTTAGTTCCCAGGAGAAATCCGCGCGCATTCCGTTTTGACGGAATTGGCGGAGCAAATCCGGCTGCTGATAAATCGCGAGCGCCTTGCGTATGGCCTTGGCGAGTGCGCGCGCGGAGTATTCGCGGAATTTAATTCCGTTCGCAGTCGCCGCGTCTTCCGTGAAATCAACCACGCTGTCGTCGAGTCCACCGGTAGCTCGGACAATCGGAATCGTGCCGTAACGCAGACTATACATCTGGTTCAGGCCGCTTGGCTCAAACCGCGACGGCATCAGGAAAAAATCGCACGCAGCCTCGATGCGATGCGCCAGACTTTCGTTGTAGCCCGTGCGGACGGCGACTTTGTCAGGAAAGCGGCGGGCTAGGGCGTGGTAGCCGCGTTCGTAGTCCGGCGAGCCACTGCCGAGCAAAACGAACTGGATGTCCGCGCTCAACATTTCTTCTAGCGCGCCAAGCTGGATGTCCACGCCTTTTTGCTCTGCGAGTCGTGAAATGGTTCCGAAAAGCGGCAATTTTTTGGTCATCGGCAGGCCGAGTTCTTTTTGCAGAGCAAGTTTGTTCGCCGTTTTGCCGGCGAGCCGCGTGGCTGAATACGGATGCGGCAAAAATTTGTTGTCCGTCGTGTTCCAGTCAGAATAATCCACACCGTTTAGGATTCCGAAAAGTTTGTTCTGACGACGACGCAGAAATCCGTCGAGGCCGCAGCCGAACTCCTCCGTCGTGATTTCGCGTGCGTAACGCGGACTGACAGTCGTGATCGCGTCGGCAAAAGCAATTCCGGCTTTGAGACAATTTAATTGTCCGTAAAATTCCCCGCTTTCGACGTTGAAAAATTCCGGCGGCAGATTTGTCAGTGCGAATGCAGCCGCAGGAAAAGTTCCTTGATACGCGAGGTTGTGGATTGTCAGGCACGTCGGTGGCGGATTCCCCCACCCTTCGCGACGCTGCTGCAAAATCAGTGCGGGAACAAGCCCAACCTGCCAGTCGTGGACGTGAACCACTTCCGGCCGCCACGCCAGATAACGCGCGAGGTGCGCGACGCATTTTGAAAAAAAGATGAAGCGCTCGGCGTTGTCCGTGTAACTGCGGTTGTTTTCCTCGTAAAGCGAAACGCGGTCGAAAAAACCTGGATGATGGATGAAATAGACCGACAGCCCTTTTTCGATTTCGAGCGAAAATAATTCCGCCTGCGTGCGGCCTGCGCCCAACGGCAAGTCAAATTCCCAGTCCACGCGCTGGATTTTTGGAAATTTCTCGCGGATGCCGCGATACAGTGGCGTGACGATACGCGCCTCGTGGCCAGCGTGTGCGAGCGCTTTGGCTAGCGCGGCGACCATGTCGGCCATGCCGCCGGTCTTGGAGAACGGATGGACTTCGCTGCTGGCGAGCAGGATTTTCATCGCATGAGAAAATGATTTAACTAACTACGCGGTAATTCGATCTGTTTTCAGATACGGTTGCAACGGCGGGGGGATTTTCACGCTGCCGTCCGCTTGCTGATGCGTTTCAATCAACGCCACAAACAATCGCGCCAGCGCCGTGCCGCTGCCGTTGAGGATGTGCGGAAATTTATTTTCACCCGTCTCCGTTTTGAAGCGCAGGCTCATCCGACGTGATTGAAAATCTTCGCAGTTCGAGCAACTCGAAACTTCGAGATAGCTCCCCTGCCCTGGTGCCCAGACCTCGATGTCATAAGTCTTGGCGCTGCCAAAACCCATGTCGCCCGTGCAAAGCAAGATCACGCGGTAATGCAGGCCGAGCAGTTGCAAAACTTTTTCCGCGTTCGCTACCATCTTTTCCAATTCATCGTAGCCGTGTTCCGGCTTCACGATTTTTATCAATTCAACCTTGTCGAATTGATGCACGCGGATCATCCCACGCGTGCCGACACCTGCCGCGCCCGCCTCGCCGCGAAAACACGGCGTGTAGGCGCAATATTTTATCGGCAATTGTTTCTCCGCCAAAATTTCTTCGCGATGAATATTCGCAACTGGCGTCTCCGCCGTCGGAATCAAATAAAGTTTGCCGAGGTTTTTCGCGTCGTCGCCCTCGGCCACGCCGTAATACTGGTCTTTGAATTTCGGGAATTGCCCGACGCCAACAAGGCATTGTTCGCCAACCATCAACGGTGGCGAAACTTCCGTGTAGCCGTGTTCTGTGATGTGCAAATCCAAAAGAAATTGAATCAATGCGCGTTCCAGCCGTGCGCCCCAATTCGTGTAGAGCAAAAATCCGCTGCCGGAAAGTTTTGCAGCCCGGATGAAATCCACAAGCTTGAGCGACTCGCAAAGTTCGACGTGCGACTTGGGTTTGAAATCATAATTCAGCTTCGCGCCGTGAACACGGATTTCAGGATTATCTTCCGCCGATTTGCCAAGTGGAATTGATTCGTGCGGCAGGTTTGGCAATTGCAACATCAACGCGTCGCGCGCCGATTCTATTTCTTCAATCTGTCTATCTACATCGGCGATGAATTCACCTAAGCCTCTTGTTTCTAATTTTTTTGCTTCAGCAGAGTGGAATTCTTTTTTTGCCATTAAGGCACCAATTTCTTTAGAAACTCGATTGCGTTCATTTTTTAGCGTTTCCACTTTCGTAAGGGCTGAACGCCGCTTTTCGTCCAGTTTGAGAATTTCGTCAATCTTCGTTTCGTCCCCTGCCCCGCGCGTGGCGAGACGCTGGCGGACAAAATCAGTTTTTTCGCGGATCAGTTTGATGTCGAGCACGGCGCAATTATAGAAACAGGCTTGGTATCGGCAAGCTGATTGGTTTCAATTCGTCTTGCAGATGAAATCGCCAGACAGCTTGAACCGGATGTTTCGCGCGCCAAAACTGACGCGGACGCGAATCTTCCTCGCGCTCGCGGTGGCTGTTTTCGCGGACGGATTGCAATTGCTTCTTGGTCCGCTCGGCTGGGTTTTCGGCGATCAAGCCATTGATTGCGTCGCGATGGCGCTGACAAGCTGGGCGATTGGTTTTCACATTTTACTGTTGCCCACGTTCGTCGTCGAACTCATTCCAGTTTTGGAAGACCTGCCGACGTGGACGGCTTGCACGATTGCCGTCATCGCGCTGCGAAAACGCGAACAACGAAACATTCCGCCGCCAGAAAAACCGACGATTGAAATCTAATTGAAAAATTCGCCGGTTGGCGGCACATTGACCACATGACGAAATCTGTTTTCACCGGCCCCGTTTACGTCGTGCGCGACAACATTGACACCGACCAGATCATCTCCGCGCAATTCCTGAACCTCGTCCCGACCATCCCCGACGAATATGAGAAGCTCGGCAGCCACGCCCTCGACGGCCTGCCCGCATCGCTTTACCCCGTGCGCTTCGTCAAGGAAGGCCAGCTTGACACCGAATTTCCCATCGTCGTGGCCGGACGCAATTTCGGCTGCGGCAGTTCGCGCGAACACGCGCCCATCGCGCTCGGCTCGGCGGGCAGCAAAATCATCCTCGCCGAAAGTTTCGCGCGCATCTTCTTCCGCAACTCCGTCGCCACCGGCGAACTCTATCCGTGCGAAATCACCGAGCGCCTCTGCGACACCCTGAAGACCGGCGACGTCGTGACCGTTGACCTCGACGCCGCCACCGTCACGGTCAAGGCGACCGGCAAAGTCATCAAATTCAAACCGCTCGGCGACGTCCGCCCCGTCGTGGACGCCGGCGGTCTGTTCAATTACGCGCGCCAAAGCGGGATGATTGCGAAGTAAATTGTCTGAGCAAAGCGGTCTTCGGAAACGGAGACCGCTTTTTTATGCGCTGAAGCTGTTGCGGAATTTTGACCGGACGCAGGAACTGACATCACATAGGATCCATCCGGCGTTTCAAAATCAGTTCGTCCAACCAATCGCGCGCCGCCTGTTCTTCACGAAAGACGCGATAATCCGTGCGCCCATTCTCCGCCATTGCTATGAACATGCGATAGATGCCGAACGCCAGATCCGACCCCACCAACAGTGCACGCCGCGTATTCGATACCACGCGCGGACTTTGCTTGAGTGAATCGGTGAGCTGCCGGATTTCATCGGAAGAAAGGTTCACCTTTGCGTTGCGCATGTCCACGATGCCCGGCATATCGGGACTGTAACGCGGATCTGCGACCAGCCGCGCCATGTCCTCGCGAATTTCCGGCAAGGTGATTTCACCTGTTATCGTCGTGTAGATGAAATGCCTGCCCTGATCAATGACCCGTTCAACATGCATGGTGATTTCTGGAAATTAAGCCAACGCTTCCAGAAAAACAAGAATTCCACCGACAATCATGGCAGACGCCGGAGCCGAATTGTCGCCGCGTTGCCATCTGATTGTAACGTGCGAACCCTTGAATTATCCGTCTTAAAAATTATGATTCCACCCGTTGGGATTTTATTCGCAGATTCTTTTGCCCTATGAAACTCTATTTGCCCATAGCACTTGCAGTGGCATGCATCGTGTTGGTCGTGTCCCTTGTCATGACAAAACGCGGCGATGACGCGCAGCATGAAAGCGATGCCAGCGCGATTGACGATTTTTCGAACCGGCTGGACACGGCGCAGATACAGATCGCCTCTTGCGAAGGAACGATCCGCGTATTTTCCAACAGCTTTGACGAAAGCCGGTCGGCGTCGCTGACGTTTTCAAACCAGTTGATTGAAACCCAATCCACCGTCGCAAGCCGGATGGAACAAATCACCAACCTGAACGGGCAGGTCGCGGAATTGAAATCGGAAAATCAAACATTGGGCCAGAGCCTCATGGATTTGACCAACCGGATGACCATCCAAATTGACAACCTCACGAGCCGGCTCGCTACGACCCAAACCAATCTGGACCAGATAACCATAGGCTGCGTTCTTCTGGAAGACCGTTTCCGGCGGGACGTGGCCGAACGGGTTGTTGCGGAACGAAAACTCAACAACCTTTCGGAACTACAGGCTCAAATGAAATATCTGCAGAATAATCCGACCAAGGAGATTTCCGCCGAGGGCATCTTTGCAGGTTTGGACATCGTGGTGAAATCAAATGTGTTCTACGTTTCCTCACCGGACTGATTCAACTCTCCTCCTCCGTCGTAAGGATTGTCACCGTCCTGCCACGCATTCTTAACGCATGAAACCTTGCACGGCTTCACGCGGAAATTTAGAATCCGAACCGTCAGATAATTGTTGTCCGCAACTTGGGGGAAACGGTAATAACAACCAAAGTCGCATTATGGCCATCCTGCTCAAGGTAAAATGGATTGATAAATCCGATCGACCGGAACCGCATCAATGCATCCGCCACATCGGCGGCGAGTCCAAGGAATTACAATGGAAGCATACGCAACGCCAGGCTGTCGAATCCATCGAGTGCGGCACATTTGTTTATTATGTCGAAAAAGAGTCCCGCATTTTGAGATTGAATGTCGCACAGGCTGACGATGGTAACAAATATCTAAAGATTGACGGCGGACCGGCGCAACTCCTGTTGAGCTTGCCGCCGATGCCGCCTGCAGATTCAATTCAACCGCCTGCTTGAACTGACATGGCTAAAATCACCTCCCTCGACCATTTCATCCCGACGTTGCTCGAAAGGAAAAGCGACGGCGTTTATGCCTTCGCCTATTGCCCGATATGCGACAAGGTCGAGAAATCAAGCGGGGACGAATACGGTGAACATCGCGTAACGGCTGCATCCGTCGCCAAGATTCGCGAGCACATTCGCCTGCGGCATAGCATGAGATAATCTAGGCAGACGCCATGTCCGGAGCCGCTGCGTAATTCATCTTTTGATAAAATGCAAAGATTTCACCCGCATCAATTGCATCTCGCATTGAAAGCCGTGTCAACATCCGTGTTTTTCAGCCGGAAACCAATATTTTATGGGCGGCACATTTCAAGCTTTGGTTGAACCGTATGAAAACTACAAAAAAAATTGCCATAGCGATTAGTATCACAAGTCTCGCGGCCCTGCCATTGATGGCTGGACCGATAGTCACGGTGCAGGTTCCCGCTCCGGCGGTGCAAGTTCAGGTTCCCGCACCCGTGGTAACAGTTCCCGCTCCTGCAGTAACGGTGGAAGTAGGTGTTCCGGATACTTATGTCTGGGACGGCGTCGAATATGTCGGTGTCGTCGGCGGTGCATATTTCTATCTGGGACCCGGCGACGTCTGGCTGCCTTTCGATTCGGTTCGCGTGGCGCGCTTTCATGACTGGGAAAGAGTTCATGCCGACTGGCGCGACCATGCCACCGTCAATGTGCAATACCGTCACGATGCTCACGGACATGACGCGCCGCGCCACGACGCCGTCCAGCAACATGATATGCCGCCGTCTCGTGACGCCGGTCATGACAATCATGACAAGGACAAAGATCAAGATCATGGCCATTGAATAACGCCTCGGCAACCGCAACAAGCTTTGCGGTGCCAAGATGGAAGTCAAACGGCGCGGTGAAAACCGCGCCGTTTGCTTCATTTAGTGATCATGCACAGTAGTAGCCGTGTGCATGGCACCCGACCCGACGGTCTTGATTTTCGGCATAAACTTCTTCTTTATGGTCGCAAATTTCGACTCGTCAATCTGGAATCTCCGGTTCAACCAGCTTCGCCAATTGCACGAGCGATTCCTGCCAGCCGAGATAACACATTTCTGCGGGAATGACATCGGGCACGCCTTCCTGCACGATGTTCAATTCAGTCCCGCATGAAACCTTTTTCAATGTGACGGTCACCTGCATTTCACCGGGCAGATTCGCATCGTCGAACTTGTCGGTGTAACGGATGCGTTCGTTTGGCAACAGCTCAACGTAGGTTCCGCCAAAGGAATGGCCATTGCCCGTGGTGAAATTCGTGAACGACATTTTGTGGGTGCCGCCGACTTTGGCGTCCAGATGATGGACCTTGCAGGTGAATCCGTTTGGCGGAAGCCATTTGGCCAGCGCATCCGGCTCCAGAAACGCCCGATATACTTTTTCCGGCGACGCGCGAAGCACGCGGTGAAGCTTGATTGTGTTTGGCATAATTTCCTTTTTGTTTTGCGCAGGACAGGCGTCGCGCCCGTTCCACGCGGATCAATTTATTTTGCCGGATCTGGCGCGACCAGCACCATCCAGAACACGCCGAATTTGTCTTTGACCATGCCGAACCGCGTCGAGAAAAATGTTTTCGCCAGCGGCATCTCCACTTTTCCGCCGTTTGCCAGCGCATTGAAGGCCTTGTCCGCTTCGGCTTCCGTTTTCACCGTGAGCGACAGCGCGAAGCCTTCGAACTTCGGCTGACCCGAAGCGCGTCCATCGGACGCCCTGATCTGCGTCTCTCCGATGGTGAAACTCGCGTGCATCACTTTATTTGGATCAACCGGCGCGCATCCCGGCGGCGGCGGTTCGGGACTGTCTTTGAAACGCAGCAGCATGTTCACTTCCGCGCCGAGCGCCCTTTTGTAGAATTCGATCGCCTCCTCGCATTTGCCCTCGAAGAACAGGTATGGTTGCACGATTACATTTTTCATAATTTTCCTTTGTTAATCTTTTCTTGTTTCACCGGCAGCATTTTCGACGCGACTATCGTCCGACAATTGGCGCAAATCAAGTGGGGAATTTAATCACTGCGGACGCTACTGCATTGTCGCGCTAGTGACAATTTCATCACTCATGCTATGGTATTTTCGCCATGAAAAAAGATGCGCAAACTCATCCGAAGATTGAAGTCACCAAGGACGGCCCGTATCTCGTCAGCGGCAACCTGCCCTTGAGCGAGCAATGGATCGTCACCAACACTGAAGGCGATTCGCTCGAATACCGCGAAGGAAAGAAATATCCCTCGCAGGCGCAATACGCCCTCTGCCGCTGCGGCCATTCCGCCAGCAAACCTTTCTGCGACGGCACGCACGGCAAGGTCAAATTCGATGGCGCGGAAACCGCCAGCCACGAGCCTTACTTGAAACAAGCCGAGACCATTGATGGCCCGACGATGAAGCTTACCGATCAGGAAAACCTCTGCGCCTTCGCACGCTTCTGCGACCCGAAAGGCAGGATTTGGAATCTCGTCACGCAAGACAGCCCCGAGGCGCAGGAGATTGCAAAGCACGAAGCCGCCCACTGTCCCGCCGGACGATTGGTGCTCTGGGACAAAAAGACTGGCAAAGCCATCGAGCCGAAATTTGAACCGTCGCTCGGACTGATTGAAGACACGGAGAAAAAAGTTGGCGGCCCCATCTGGGTGCGCGGCGGCATTCCGGTCATTTCAGCCGACGGGAGGACCTACGAGATTCGGAACCGGATGACCTTGTGCCGCTGCGGCAAGTCCGTCAACAAACCCTTCTGCGACGGCAACCACGCCGCCTGAATCATTTCAACCGCCGGACGCCAGCGGTGACCAAAAGCAACGTTTGGGCGATGAGGACATTAACACCGTCGCCCGCGACGTTTTTCAGAAATGATGGAGCGCAGTTATACCATCCGTTGCCGCCACGCCCCATCAAACGATGTCCTCTCCGTGGCTAAGTAGGCGGCAAATCTTTTGGTCATAATAATTTTACCTTTGATAATCCGCAAGCCTCACGTCGCCATGCGATTCAAGCCAGTGACCGACCACAAGATCAACGCCGCAACGCGCCAATCAATTCATCCAGCTTGTCCGCGATGCTTTGAACCTCCGCCTGCGTTGGCGGGTCGCTGACGGTGAGATCGAGGGAATCAACGCCATTGGTATTGGCCGATGAATTGGCAAATATCCTCAACAGGATTGAACCGCCCAAATCGCCTTGGTTGAGGCATTGGTCAATCAACGCCTTCAATCCCGCGAATTGATTCCTCAATTCCGCAGAAACAATCGGCGAATTGTTAACCGGCAATGTCGGGTCGTAAGCCATAAATTTATGGGGAGGGACGCCGTGCCGGCGTCCCTGATTTATTTTGGTTTTGATTTGGGACGGCGGCACGCCGTCCCTCCCGTTTTTCAGGGAACAATCTTCGTCGCAACGTCGCTCCATGCGCCCTGACCCGCCGGATTCACCGCCCGAACCCGCGCCCACATCCGCGCACCGCTCGTCAGGCCGAAGATGGCCGTCTTGGATTTCGTGGGCGAAGGCTGGCCGCTCCAGCTTGTCGCCGTCACAGGGTCGGGACTCAATTGCACCTCGTAAGACTTCGCGCCGGGGATCGGGTCCCATTGCAGGTCCAGTTCACCCGCGCTGTCTCCCGACGTGATGGACAGGTTCATCACCTGATTCGGCGTTGTCGCCGCCGAAGACGACGCGCGCACCTGCATCCCCGCGCTCATGATTTTCGTTTCATCACCGTTCGCCGTCAGCTCCACATACGTCGCCAGTTGCGCCGCAGCCGCCAGCAACGCCGCGATAGCCGTGTCCTTTGTCGCAGTCGCCTGTTTCGATGCCGTCGCCGCGTTGTCCGACGCCGTGAGGTCCGTCTGCGCCGTCGTGATGAGCGTGCCGAACGCCGTGAGCGAGGGCGTGGGCGTCGCGAAGTTCGCGTTGCCCGTCATCGCCGTCTTGATGTTTGTGCATTGCTGGATGACCTGCACATCCGACAATCCCTTCAGGTTCAGTTTTGTTTTTGCCATACGTTTTTTTACGGATTGCGGCGGGTTCGCCTCGTCATAAAGCACACCGCTGTCATACATCAGAGCAGGAGCATCATAATTCGCCATAACCAGCCGATTGTTTACGGTTTGATTTTCTCCTCCCGGCACCATGCCGGAAAGACCATCGCGTTTTTATCAAATCCCCGAAAGTTCCGGCAATTACAAGATTGACGCATTTTTATAATCGCCGGGCAAAGGAACGATTCCCGTGGGAAACATTCCGATACCCTCGGGAATCGCCCCGATAACCGTGGGAAAAGGTCTTGTAACCGTGGGAAACGCTTCAATACCCAAGGGAAACATTCCGATACCCGTGGGGATTGCCTTCATACCCTCGGGAAAAGGTTTGATACCGTTGGGAATTGATTCAATACCCGAGGGAAAAAGGACGATGCCCAAGGGAAAAATCATTTTCCCCGAAGGAAAAATGTTTTTGCCCGACCTGAAATCTTCAAAAACCCCTGAAAAACGATGGATTCCGATGGAAATGCCGGTTTGGACGCTATTGCCTTGTCGCGGACGTGGCGATTATCAGGATGTAAATATCCTCTTGCGCTCTGCTTCCACTTGTCTTTTCATCAGAGCAATCAGCGGCTTGTTGCGGGCGCTTCACGTGGGACTTGGAATTCTGAACAAACTATGAAGACAATTCATGCAATCTCGCTGTTGTGCTTGCTGGCGCTCGGCTGCATCTTGATAAACGGCTGCCAATCGCCAATCACCAATACTCTGACGGTTGGAAATATTGGGACAAATATGGTCCCAACGATTCCTTCGACATCCAATAATTGCCATTGTTCGCCTCAAGCACTTGTTGCGGAGAGCTGCCACCCTCTTCCGCAGCATATCAAGCATTTGTTTTGGGGCATCATTATATGTCTTGCAGCCTGCTTTGTTTTTTTAGGAATGCTGTTTGTTCATACGATTGAAACTGAAGCGACCCTCTCAAAAAAATTTGCAGTATTAGAAGACAAATTAAAAAAACTTACAACTCCACCTACTGCCGACGCTGCACGACTTACTGTTCCTCCTCGTGATATGACCGACATCAATTTGTCTCAATTAGAAAACGTGGTTTCATCAGTTAATAAACAAGATACGATTGTATGGGCTGTTTTTGCTGCGTTCTTCGCCGCTCAAGGAATTTTAATCAGTGTTTTTTATCAAAATGGCGGTTTTCAAACAAATATGGCACTGGGAATTCTCTTGGCTGTATTTGGATTGGGAGTTTCCTGGGTTTGGTCTGTTTGCCAAAACCGTGCGCTTGCTCATTTGGAGCGATACGATGAACTCGTTGGAAAACTTGAAACCGAATTAAAGATTGATGATAAATTGGCAATGAACGCTAAGAAAAACACTGAAGATTATGAGAAGTTTGTCGGTCATGGACTCGGTGTTAGAAAATTAATGCCCAAGACTTGCACTGTTTTTATTGTTATTTGGTCGCTTATCGCCTTGGCGTGCTTTATCTGTTTCCTTTCACAATTCAAAAAATAATCACAACAACCGCCACACGCGGGAGCCGACGTAGATTAACAATTTGGCGTCGCGCACTGTGGCCGTGTGCAAACACCTTGAAGCTGCTGGCGGATTCACACCCTATGAAAAACAGCGCCTCAAAACTTCTTGGATATATCTCGAGTTAAACCAAAACGAAAGCCGAGAGGCTTTGTTGCCCAAAGGATCAACATCGAAATCCTTTGCGTTTCTGCTATGTGGACGCGTGTGGATGAAGTGCGTCTCTGCTCCTTGCGGTAAATCGTTTGTGCGTTTTGTCTTTCCATTTTTTGTCACAAATCTGACTTTGGCATGCCCTTCTTTTACGGCTTTCTGAAACATCCGCCATTCTTTTTCGATTCCTTCCCAATCATCCGGAGTTGGCGTCCAGAAGAACGGTTGGCGGAGGATTCGTTCTGTCTTTGGCTGCTTCTTGTTTTTTGCGAACACTGGGAGTATCAACAAACATTCAATATGAGACAAAAATTCACTGTCCTCCCAATCTTCTTCAGCGAACTCTTGCAGGTTCATGGCCGGAAACGACATGGACTCAAGCGGCATAAGGCTTTTCTCGGTCACTGGAACTGTTTTGATGTTCACTCCAGCTTCTTCCAATTCAAGCAAATGAATTTTGTCGTTATTGATTCCAAGCGCGCGGCGAAGAATAAGAGATGCGGCGCTTTTACCTTTCGATATTTC
>Ga0206891_10171_pt2 | contig 18148 bp, 15 predicted proteins | sample Alteio_BWOrgHeat_55_FD_153246 | JGI IMG/M metagenome (GOLD analysis project Ga0206891, IMG submission 153246) | Enriched cells from forest soil in Barre Woods Harvard Forest LTER site, Petersham, Massachusetts, United States - Alteio_BWOrgHeat_Nextera7 ...
GCATAAGAAATTGATTGAAGTTTTTTCATATCGAAATGATATTTCACAGCGGCTGACTATGGTAGAAGAGGCATTTAAGTTGTTAATGGCTAAACATCGATTCTATCCACCACAACATCTTGTATTGCGGCAGCAAAAAATAATTTTGGGTGCAATTCAAAAAAATCCTGATTATAATGTATACAGAAAACAAAAGGATTTTAATTTTTGGATTCAGCAATTGGCTGAAAAACAGGCAAAGGAAACATTGCTTATTGATCAGTTAATTTATGATGAAAATATTGTTGTTGATCATACTGATATTGTTGGGTATTTAAATTTAGATAAAAGGCCGCGTATGCGTGAATTTATTTATTTTAATTTACCAGATACTAAAAGGGATGGTCAGGAAATGCCGTGGCCCAAGTATGAGTTAAGTCGTATTTGTGCGCGTGAAAAAGCAATAAATCATGTAATTTATCATTTAACCAAAAAATAAAAAACATCTAAAAAAATAAGATTAAACAGCATGGAAAACAAAATTAATAAGCTCATTATTATTGGTTCTGGTCCGGCAGGATTAACGGCAGGTGTGTATGCTTCTCGTGCAAATCTTGATCCGATTATAATTGATGGTGAAGAGCCTGGTGGGCAACTCATTAAAACATCATACGTGGAAAATTGGCCGGGCGAGCAGAGTATTTTGGGGCCAAAGCTTATGATGAATATGCGTGAGCATGCAAAGCATTTTGGTTCACAATTTGTAGCAGGAAAAGTTACAAGCGTTGATTTTTCTCAAAAGCCGTTTACGGTGACGGTAAATGAAACACAAGAACTGAAAGCACATGCAGTAATTATAGCAACGGGTGCAACGCCAAAAAGACTTAATGTTCCGGGAGAAAGCACCTATTGGGGTAAAGGAGTTACAACATGCGCGGTGTGTGATGGGGCTTTTTATCCTGATAAGAAAGTTATTGTCATTGGTGGTGGTGATACGGCTATGGAAGATGCTTCTTTTTTAAAGAAATTTACCAAGCATATCACTATTGTTCACATTCTTGATAAATTTACTGCATCTCATGCAATGCAACAGCGTATTTTGAATGATCCTGATATTGCGATAATGTATAATAGTACCGTGACAGAATTTATTGGTGATGGTTCGCATGTTACTTCGGTGGTTGTTACTAATCAAAAAACGGGTGAAAAAACAACATTAGAAGCGAATGGTGCGTTTATTGCTATTGGCTTGAGTCCAAATACAGCCCCTTTCAAAGATCATGTTGCGTGTAATCAAGGGGGGTTTATTGAAGTGAGCAATAACGTGCATACTTCAGTTGAGGGTGTTTTTGCGGCAGGTGATGTTCATGATTATCGTTACCGACAAGCAATAACATCTGCTGCTGCGGGTTGTATGGCGGCGTTGGATGCTGAGAGATATTTGTCAGAAACTTTATAATAGTAACAAAAGTGTGATTTTTACGAAGAAAGACTGCGAGTTATGAAAAGATTATTATTGGTGGCAAGTTGTTTGTTGGGATTACCATTGGTTGCAAGTCAAACACCATCTGAAATTTCTACAAAAAGCAAAAAGCCTATTAAGGCTCTATCAACAGAAGATAGTGAAACTGCGTTTGCTTTGCCAGAAGGGCTTTCAAGAAGTACATCAATACCGATTATTAAGGCTGCTGCAACAACGCTCAAGGTGAGTCATTCAAGTTCTTTGGGGGGATCTCCTTCTCCTTCTCGCTACGTGAATACGGGGGGAAAATCTCCTAATAATAGTCCCAAGCTCTTGGGACCATGGCATGATGGTGATTCTCTTTAATCAAAAAGTCTATAAACAAGCATAAAAATTGTAATTATTACGTTTTTGCTTTAAAATATACAATATATGTACTATCAGGGAGAAAATTATGTCACTTACTATTGTTAAAAAGAGTATTAAGAAGCGTCGTAGAAAACATGGCTTTCTTAAAAGAATGGCTACTAAAGATGGTCGTAAAATCATCAATCGTCGTCGTGCTGCTGGCCGTAAGCGCTTAGCGCCAAGCAAATACTAAGATCATTTAAGATCATTACTGAGTATGATATGCCGAGTATTGCGGGACAAATAACAAAATTCACTCAAAAAGAGATTGATTATTTATTTCACAATGCTCGGTGCGTTTTTAGGCATCCTGCATTTATTATCCTTTCTGTTCCTCGTCAATTAGATTTTGCTCGTATTTTGATTGTTGCATCAAAAAAAGTTGGCAATGCTCCCCAAAGAAATCGTCTTCGTCGTCAGGTGAAAGCTATTTTTTATCAAGAAAAGTTTTTTGATGTACCATTTGATTCTGCTATTATTTTTCATAAAAAAGCGACACTGCTTTCATTTGATGAATTAAAAAAGTTGCTTGTTGGTATATATCAAGCTTCGCCATCGCGTGGTAATGATCATGTCATACCTCAATAAAGTTACGTTATTTTTGATTATGGGTTTACGGCCATTAATAGGTCCCGCACAATGTCGTTATACCATTACGTGTACGCAATTTGCTGCACAACAGTTACAAGAAAAAACATTTTTGTATGCAGTAATTGCAATAGTAAAGCGTGTTTTTTCCTGTAACCCATTTTTTTAAAGCAGTTTTACAATAGTTCACCTGCTAATTTACTCAATTCACTGCGCTCACTTGTTGGTAAATAAATTGAACCAAATATGCCCTGTCCTTTAAAGCGTTCGCTGGCAACAACGAGTCCGTTACTGCCAAAATCAAGATAGGGCGAGTCGATTTGGTAAGGATCACCAGTGAGTATTATTTTACTGCCTTGTCCTACGCGCGTGACGAGTGTTTTTATTTCATGGCTGTTAAGATTTTGTGCTTCATCAATAATAATGAATTGGTATGGTATTGTTCGCCCACGCATGTAGGTAATTGGTTCGAGTTTAATAATTCCCTGATGCAAAAGATCTTCAAAGGTAATGAGCCGTGGTTTTTTTTGAGAATGCGATTCTTTGCGGCCTTTATTTTTTTTGTTAACAACGTCTACTTTTTCATCATCATGTTGACGCTTTGCCTTGTTGATGGCATGCATAATGAAATTCATATTGTCGTATATGGGCATCATCCAGCTGTGCATTTTTTCTTCCACTGTGCCGGGCAAAAATCCAATGTCTCTGCCGAGTGGTACTACGGGGCGTGATATGAGCATACCGTCGTAATTTTTAGTGGAAAAGAGCTGATGAAGTCCTGCAAGAAGCGTGAGAAATGTTTTTCCGGTGCCTGCAGGGCCAAACAAACATGCAAATTGTATTTCGGGGTCAAGTAACAAATTGAGTGCCATGAGTTGTTGAGGATTACGTGGTTGCAAAGGCCAGTTGAGTTGTGGTAGTGAAACGGCTTTAAAATTTTCACCACCATTGTAGCGATAAATGCGATAGTTTTGTGGGTTGTTTTGACTTTCCGCGAGTACAAATTCATTTTTTTGAATGAGTCCATCTTTGGCAAATTGGATCAGCTCTTTGGGTGATTCATTTTTTAATTCAATGGAAGGAACGGCAACGCGAATCCATCCTTGGTAAAATTCTTTTTCACTAATGTATTCTTTTGAATAATCTTCAGTTGCAATACCAAGTGCATCAGCTTTAACGCGTGCATTTAAATCTTTTGATATAAATACGACATCGTTCCCTTTTTCTTTAAGAGCAAGGGCAGTGAGTAAAATTTTATTATCGCCCATTGTAGATATGAAAGGCGTTTTGTTGATAGTGCTATCAAGATAAAAAAGAACTTCTACGGTGCCGCCGTTATCGAGCGGTACACCATCATGCAAAGACCCTTGCTCGCGTAAATGATCAAGTTGTCTGATTGCTTCACGCGTGTTGCGTCCACGATCAGTGCCTTCGCTTTTAAATTGATCAAGTTCTTCTAAAACAACTGCAGGAATACCTAGGCGAGCCCCAGCAAATGCAAATAACGATTTGGGGTCATGAATTAATACGTTAGTATCAAGGATGTAGATTTTTTTATTTATCGCCATCTTCTTGCTCCTTTGTTTAATTATTACTACTCGAGGCAAGCCTATCATAGTGAACGTGTGCACGCAATAAAGCGCTGGGTGAGGGCTGCTTTTTTATCTAATAATGGTATGATAAAAGATAGTTTATTGCGTAAAAATGTAGTAACAATGAAAAATTACGGTAGAAGGATATTTCATGGATGTGAAGGATGTTTCAATTTTACGTCATTCTGCTGCGCATTTGCTTGCACATGCAGTAAAAGAGTTATTGCCAGAAACTCTTTTGACCATAGGACCAGCAACAAAGGATGGTTTTTTTTATGATTTTTTGCCGCAGAAAAATTTTAAAGATGAAGATTTGACAGTAATAGAACAAAAAATGCATGAAATTGCGCGTCGTAATTTGCCGCTCACGCATGAACAAGTTACTAAAGATGTTGCACGTGAATTGTATAAAAATAATCCCTTTAAACTTGAATTGATCAATGATATTCCTGGTGATACAGTGGGTATTGCGCGGCAAGGCGATTTTTATGATTTATGCAAAGGTGGTCATGTTGCTTCAACGCTTGATATTAATCATTTTAAACTATTATTTGTTTCAGGATCATACTGGCGAGCAGATAAAGATAAAGCATCATTGCAGCGCATTACGGGAACTGCATTTTTTACGCAACAAGAGATGGATACGTTTATTCAGCGTCGTGAAGATGCATTAAGATATGATCATCGTCGACTTGGTAAAGAATTAGATCTTTTTTCGTTTCATGATGAAGGAGTTGGTTTTCCTTTTTTTCATCCCAACGGTAAATTAATTTTAAATATATTGATGGATCATGTGCGCAAATATATGCGACGTGCACAATACAAAGAAATTTCAACACCGGTGATGTTGAGTGATGAATTGTGGCAACAATCAGGGCATGATCAGCATTATCGTGATAATATGTATTTTTCTGTTATTGATGAAAAATCGTATGCAATTAAACCAATGAATTGTCCTGGTGGTATGCTTTTATATAAAGAACGTCCACGTTCATATCGTGAATTGCCATTGCGACTTGCTGATTTTGGTATTCTTCATCGTCATGAAATGTCAGGTGTATTGAGTGGTTTATTTCGCGTGCGCTCATTTACGCAAGATGATGCGCATATTTTTTGCACTAAGGATCAAATAGAATCAGAAGTAGAAAGTTTTATTAATTTGTACGATACCGTTATTAAACCATTTGGGTTTACTAACATTACTATCGGTGTTTCAACGCGTCCTGCAAAAGCAATGGGTGATGATGAAAATTGGAACATGGCAACGGGCATTTTAGAAAAAGTACTTAAAAAATTAGATAAAACGTATACAATTTATCCTGGTGAAGGCGCGTTTTATGGTCCAAAAATTGAATTTGGCATTGAAGATTCATTAGGCCGTGTGTGGCAGTGTGGCACCATTCAAATTGATTTATGTAATCCTGAAAACTTTGATCTTGCTTATATTTCTCATGAAGGTGTACGCGAACGTCCAATAATATTGCATCGTGCAATTTATGGATCTTTTGAACGCTTTTTGGGCATTTTACTTGAGCATTATAAAGGTAAGTTGCCATTTTGGTTGTCTCCGGTACAAATTAAAGTATTAACGATTACTGATGAGCAAAAAGAATATGCACAAAAACTAATGGCACAATTAGCACAGCATGATGTGCGTATCGAAGGTGATCATTCATCTGATCCTATTTCTGGTCAAATTAAGCGTGCGCAACTTGAGCGTGTGCCGTGGATGATTGTGTTGGGCAAAAAAGAAGTTGAAAATAATGTTGTTACGTTGCGATACCTTGATGGCAAACAAGAGTTTGGTGTACCATTTGATCAGCTGTTTGAAAAAATACGCGCGGCGATGATGCAATAAATGCACTATGGTGTAGCGAGTTTGGAAGATTATTTTTTGCTGATCGCTGCTTAACGATGCTGTGTAACACCGTTTTGCGGGCACAATGGGAGCAGTGGGCATATTGAGCAACGTGGTGAAATCGGAACGCATATATTTTGTCCCCACATCACCATTAAAGAACTGTACTCTCGCCAGTATTGAGGCGGGAGTATTTTTTTTAGTTCCTTTTCAGTCTTTTCGGGTGTTTGAGTGCTCACTAGTCCGAGTCTATTTGATATGCGATGCACATGAGTATCAACGCACAGCGCAGGAATATCAAATGCTACACTGAGCAACAAATTGGTTGTTTTTCGTCCTACACCGGGTAACGTGAGGAGCTCTTGTTCTGTATGTGGTACCGTGCCATTAAAATTTTTCAAAAGTAATGCGCTTAGTTTTTTTATCTGTTGTGTTTTTTGACGATAAAAGCCAGTTGGGTAAATTAATTGTTCAATTGTTGTGCTTGAGAGAGTTAGCATTTTTTCAGGAGTTTGGGCATGTTCAAAGAGGCGAAGTGATGCGGCGAGTGAAGTGGAATCTTTTGTACGCAAGCTGAGGATGCAGCTTATAAGGATCAGGTAAGGATTTTTGCCATATTTTTTGACAATACTCGTCGATGCAGGTTCAGTAAATGTTTTGGTTGCAATTCGCATTAATTCAATAATGCGAATTGCTCGTCGTTGATTATCAGCAGACGTACTCATCACATTACCACCTTTTTTTATTGTGTCGGCACTTGGTATAGCATAAAAATTATGCTAGGCTGGAAAATATGGTTAGTTCCAAGGAGGCCCATCGCCAAGTAAATTGAGTACTAAGAGCAAGGCAGCTATAATTTGGTGGTAGTTGAAATGTATGTTCATATTTTCTCCAATAAGTTTAAGAATATGATAAGTAAACATCAAAAGTATAATAAAGCCTTTTAAAAACCGCAATGAAATCATGTTTTTTGTGAAATATTTAGATATTTTAAATAGTCTTCAATTTGTCTTCGTTGCGACAGTGCCTGCATTTGTACTAAAGTTGTGTTTTTTTATTATCTTGTTAAAAAGATCAGCTGATTTTATAAGAATTGAAAAATATTTTTATTTATTGCTTGCAATTGTCTTAGGAAGCATGTTTTCTGATTTTGCATGGCTTACTAAAATTATCAGTAAATTGTTTTTACCTGCCTTTGATTTTAGAATAGTTTTTTTAATTATACGTTTAGCATGGGTTTTATTTATTATCCAATATCAAGCATTAGCATTATTTATTGAGAATTTAGTAGAGCAAAAATATGCTTTACCATTGCGGCAAAGATTTTTTTGTTTAATAAGTGGAATTTTTTGCGTTATATTTTTAATGATTGCTATTTTTGATTATGATTGTGTTGATTTTAAAGATCGTTTCTACTTGGAGCCGTTTTTTCAGGATTTATCAGTTGTTTATGTTCTTTTTCCCTTAATTCTACCAAGCGTATTTCTGGTATTACAAAGGATTAAAGGAGAGGGTATACCGTCATTATTAAAAAAACAGATAGCTATTTTGATGAAGGGATTTATTATTCCTTTATTAGTTGCTGATTTTATTCAGATGTGTCCATTCAAACTTAGGCCATTAGAAGCCTTTGCACATAATTACATTGCCGTGGGCTTTACCACCATCGCCCTCACCCTTGCCATCTATTTTTGCGCTCGCAAAATATTCTGCCTACGCTTTTTAAATATTAAAAATTATGTCCAGCAACCGATGAATATTAATTTTATTAACGATTTTAAAGGCGCACTTGAACAACTTGGTAGTGTTGCTAATTTTCGTGAATTAAATCATGTGGTGCAGCAGTTTTTTAAAGAAACGTTCTTCATCATGGCAGGAAAAACGCGTTTATATTTAAGGCAGCAGGACAAGCATGGATCTACTAATAAACTATCACAAGAGGAACAAGAATCAGTTATTGCTTTGGTTGAAGCATTTCTTGCTACGCATGCAAAAGTAATAGAACCTATTTTAAAAGAAGAAAAGATTTTTATTTACGATGAGATTGAGTTTACGCATTTTTATGATATGTGTGAAACCAGTACTATTATTTTACAATTTTTGCGCGCGATTGATGCGGACATATTTTTACCGATTTATGAACAAGGCAAATTGATAGGATATGTTATCGTTGAGCGTTATTCACGACCAGGGAATTTTTATAATAGTGTTGAGTCGGATGAGTTTATTGTTTTTGGTAGTTATTTGGGGAATATTATTAATTTATTGCAAAATAAGCGATTGGATTTATTGATTGAGCAGGAGCAATATTTAAGAAATGAGTTGTATCAAAAGCATCAAGAAGTTAATCAATATAAAGAGAGTATTCGTTCATTTGTTCGTAAAAGTAAAGTGAGTCAAGTTGGTATACTATTTTATAAAAATAGACATTTTGTGTATGGAAATCAGGCAGCAAAAGAGTTGATTTCTCTTAATGTTAATACGCAACAGGGTCATCCTATGGTGCAAGCACTGTGGCGTATTGCGCAGCATGTTGAATCGTTTAAGTCTCCACAATCGGCGATTGTAAAGGATGCAGCGAGTGAAAGTAATTTAGTAATTTCTGCCGTGCCACATTTAGTACAAAACAATGTTATTGTTACGGTATCTTTACCGGATATTTCTGACACGTTGCGCTATTATATTGATTCATTACGGGATTCTTCTGAGTGGGATTATCTTCTTTATTTACAAACAACGCAGTCAGGAAAATTAGTTAATAAATTAATTCCTGGTGCAGGTCCATCGTTTCTTAATTTTAAAATTGAACTTCTTAAGCTTGCATTGGGTAATAAAGCAATTCTTTTGACCATGGCAGATCAGGATTTACGCTCTGTTGCAGAAATTATTCATCATATTAGTTTGCGTGAAATATTACATACGATAACATTACAAGGGCCGTCGCATGATTTTGACACAGCGATTGCTTTGTTTGGTATGAATCCTATTTTTGGTATTGAAGCGCGTGAAAGACAAGCTCTTTTAGAGAAATTGCATTCAGTTGGTACGCTTTTTATTAAAAATATTCATTTTCTTGATTTAGAAACACAAGAGAGTTTGGCGTTGTTTATTCGATATGGTTATTATACTATATTCAAAAGTGATCAAAAAATGGTGAGTGATGTTCGTATTATTTGTTCAAGTAATCAGAATTTATCATTGCTTGCGCAAGAAGGTAAATTTAGCAAAGCGCTGCTCAATGAGCTGAAAGCAACTTCACTGTCGATGCCATCGCTTATTGCACTCCCTGAAGATGAATTACAACAGTTAACTGATGGTTTTATTGAGCAAGCGTTATCTTCTGATGTATTGCAACATATGCTAACATTAACGGAAAAAGAAAAAAATTCTTTGGTAATCAATAGACCGGTGAGTTTGCAAGATTTGAAAATGCGAGTACAGCAGTTGTTGGTGAAAAAGTCTCAGAAAAATTTAGTGTATCAAGAAATTCCTTTTAATACTGATTATGATACGTCAGACCCTGATCTTATTGCTGCGGCACGTTTAGGAAAACAAGCGCTCAAAGATTCTAAGACGATGATTTTTTTGTGGAATAAGTTTAATAAAAATCAAAATAAAATTTCTGCTTTTCTTGGCGTAAATCGGTCTTCAGTGAATCGTCGCTGTAAAGAATATAATTTGTTATGATAAAGTGCGCACCATATAAAAAAGATAGATTTAAGCTTTTTGGGGGTACTCATGGAGATTATGGAATTTGGCAAACACAAAACAGATTTTCTTTTATATTTAAAAGCAGAACGTAACGTTTCTGAGCATACTATGCGCGCGTATCGTGGGGATCTTGAGCAATTTATTGTTTTTTGGTCTACGATGACTAAATATGATAGTGACAATTTGGGATTGCGACAAATTATTGAACGTTATCTTGTTGCATTGTTTTATAAAAAAATTAGTAAAAGTTCAATTGCGCGTAAATTTTCTTGTTTTACGTCATTTGAACGTTTTTTGGAAGGACGTGGCGTTGTATTGAATCTTAATTTAAAACGCCCGCGTATTGATAAAAAGTTACCGATATACTTTAGTGTTGATGAGATTTTTCATCTTTTAGATTCTATTAATAATGAAGATTTACCAACGCGTCATCCGATACGCGATAAAGCTATTTTTGAACTTTTATATGCAACGGGAGTTCGTTGTTCTGAACTTGTTAATATTTGTATTGCTGACTTAGATATGGATGCGAAAAGTATTCGTATTATGGGTAAAGGTAGCAAGGAGCGCATGGTATTATTTGGATCAAAAGCGCATGAAAAAATTCTTGAATATTATAGGCATGAACGTCCTGAGATTAAAAATCAAGAAGAGCCGTTATTTCTTAATTATCGCTACGGTAAATTAACTTCGCGTTCAATACAGCGTATCATTAAAATGTTTCGATTATTTTTGCATATTCAAAGACCATTAACGCCTCATAAATTACGTCACTCGTTTGCAACGCATTTACTTAATCAGGGAGCTGATTTACGCTCAGTACAAGAGTTACTTGGTCATAAAACATTATCAAGTACGGAAAAGTATACGCATGTTTCTTTGGAAAAATTGTCACAACTATGTGATGAAATTCATCCTATTAATGACATGATAAAAAAATAAAAACGGTATGTATTTGTCACGCATTGCGGTTAATAAGAAAATAATCAGTATTGTTTGTGTAACATTAGCGGCTTTTTTTGTTATAAGCGCGCGATTATTTTATTTGCAAATTTGTTGTGTTGATTATTTTTCATTGCGTAGTGAGAAGAATTTTATTCGTCGTGAAGCTGTTGATTCTTTGCGGGGAAATATCAGAGATATACACGGTAATTTTTTGGCAACCAATCGGCCAGTGGCGTGTCTTTTGTGGCAAGGGACGGGGAATTGGCGTTTATCTGAGGAGCAGCAAAAAGCGTTGCAGCTTATTGAAGGCTTAACAAACAATTGTTTCACCGATGGTGAAGCAGTAAAAAAAATTATTAAAGCAGAAAAAAAGAAACAAAAAGTGGTGCTTCTTTCTGATATTGATTTTACCTTGTTGAGTAAATTATCTGAAATTTTTCCTACGCATGAAAACATTATTATTGATATGCAATTCAAACGTTTTTACCCTTATGGGCGCAGTGCGTGTCATGTAGTGGGTTATTTAGGGAATATTCATGTTTTTGCACACGGGCAGCTTGGATTAGAAAAAATTTTTGATACTTCTTTATGCGGTAAAAAAGGTTCTAATCAGCATATAGTCAATTCAGTTGGTCAGCGTATATCACAAGAAAATCTGGAAAAAGCATTATCAGGTGATGATGTTCAAACAACGATTGATATTGATATGCAGCTATTGTGTGAAAAAGTATTTCCTGAAAAATATCAGGGCTGTTTTATTTTATTTAATCCGTTAGATGGTGCGGTGGTTTCGGTAGCGTCACGTCCTAATTTTGATCCTAATATATTTTTAGACCCCATTTCTTTTGTTACTTGGCAAACGCTTCAAGAAGGAAATCCATTCTTAAATCGTGCTTTTGATGCTCATTATCCTTCAGGGTCAATTTTTAAACTTGTTACTATCAGTGCAGCGCTTGAACAAGGTTTTGTTGCTCCTGATATGGTGTGGGATTGCAAGGGATATACATTATTTGGTAAACGGAAATATTGGTGCGCGCATCGCTGCGGTCATGGTGAAATAACGATTAAACAAGCTCTTGCGCAATCGTGTAATACACTGTTTTTTGAAATTGGAAAACAGGTTGATATTGATTTGCTTGCGCAATACGCTTATAAATTCGGTTTAGGAGCAAAAACGAATATTATTTTTCCTGAAAAAAGTGGCTTGGTACCCAATAGAGCATGGAAAATGAACTGTAAAGGTGAACGATGGTGGCCAGGAGAAACATTGTCGGTTACCATAGGACAAAGTTTTTCTTTAGCAACGCCTATTCAGGTTGCGCGTATGATTGGTGGAATTTTTACCGGACATTTAGTTTCACCACGTTTACTCCTTAATGAACCAATTATAACAACAGCACTTGATATTCAATCTGCGACAATTAATTTCTTAAAAAAATCGATGAAGATGGTAGTTCGTCATGGAACAGGGCGAAGCGTGCGAGAAGTGAAGGATATAAAAATTTATGCAAAGACGAGTACTGCGCAAACAAGTGATTTTAATAAAAGAAAGCTTGATCAAAAATATTTAGAACATGGCTGGTTTGTAGGATATTTTCAGTATAAAGATTATGATCCTCTTGTTATGGTACTCTTAATTGAGCATGCGGGGACTGCTCAAGTTGCAACAAAAGTAGCAAAAAACTTTTTAGTTGAGTATAAAAAGTATAGAGACATTTTGTATGAGGCATAATAGTGGCAGTAGTGTAAAAATTAACTTTTATACGTAAAAGAGGGTAGAGATGAATTTTTTAAAGAAGTTTTTATTGTTATTGATTATATTTTCTTCAGCAGTTTCAGTTATGCCTATGCAGGCATATCAGGTTAAAGAGCGGAAAGCGTCTACGCGATCAAATTGGAATGCATTGTGTAAAAAATATTTTCCACCGATGATTATTAGTGGATTGGTTGGTGGCACTACGGGTGGTTTTGTGCGTTATGTTGAAAAAGAATTAAATATTCAGCAATCTCCTGAATATTGGGCATGGCTTGTTATTGCATGGTTTACGGAATATAACATTCGTAATTCAATTATTATGGGGATACAAAGAGATTTTGATGAATGTCGTATTCCGCATAAAAAGAGCATTATGCATATTACGGCATGGGTAGCATCATGGCTTGCGTACCTTCATTCGCAATAAATAATTTCAAGTACGTCAAAGGTGTTATGAGCTTATAAATATTAAAATTCTATTGAATAAAGCGTAGGAAGAAGCCACAGGTGGTGATCTGTTATGTAGTTATATTGGATAGAATTACGTATCTGTTGACTAATTTCTTTACTCTCTGCTCTTTGATAATCAGGTAATTGCATGCTGAGTTCTTCCTTTTCTTTTTTAGGCAAGCATAAAAGGCGTGAAAGATTAAGGTTTTGATCGTTACAGCAACAGAGATCATTTTTTTTATTTTCAATAAATTGATTGAAATCAAGACCATCTTCTAGGTCATTGGAAAAGTCAGGGTCTTTGGATAAAGGGGTGAGCATAGAGATTTTCTGTTTAACAAAGTTATTCATGGTTTGGCATGATAGGGGATTGTATTTGTTTTTGCAGAAATCACTGAAATTAATTTCATGAAGTACCTGTTTCCACATGCGTGCTTCAACACTGTTTAATAATAGCGTGGTGTAGCGATTAAGTATTATATTTACAACATCATCATAGCCACTATCTATACCGTATTGTTCTAAACTGTAGTGTGTTGTACGTTCTTTTAACATAAATATTTTCTCTAGTGTTGCATCATTTGATGATTCCGTTCGAAGTTTATGGTAGTTGTAAAGGTTTTCGTAACCAATAAGTTGGTAAGCAGTTTCGCTATTGTTGTTTTCTGCCATTAGATCAGCACCCATTTCAATAAGATATTTTATAAGTTCAAGACAGCCTCTTTTTTTAGCAGCCAAGTGTAAAGGAGTGTTTCCTTGTTTATTTTGAATATTAATATCAGCTTTTTTATTCATTAAAAGCTGTAAAATGGACCATTCATCTTTTTTATTTGATGCAATATGACAAGTGCTTATTTGATGTAATACTGTGTCACCATTTTTATCTTGTGCATTAGGATTGACGTTATTTTTAAGAAGTACTTGTAAGGTTAATGGTTTTCTGTATTTACACGCCATGAATAATTCAATAATTTTGTTTTTTTCTGTAGTAGATTTATGGTTGATTAAAAGTTTTATAATAGGCAGATTTTCTTTAGAGCATGCTATTTGCAAAGGGGTTTGATTATAGTTGTTTCCTATATTTACATCACTGTTCTTTTCTAATAAGAGCTGTACAATTTTTGCATATCCTTTTTTACAGGTTATATGCAAACAGGTATTTTTACTGCGCCCCCATCCACTTATGGTTTTTGCATCTAATCGGATTTTCTTTTGATTGACCAAAAAACGTACCATTTCTAGATCGTTATTTTTGCATGCTATGTGCAAACAGGTATTGCATTTATTATCTTGCGCATTTATATCAGCGTCATGTTTTATTAAAAGTTCCGCTATATCAATATTTTTATTTGCGCATGCCATGTGTAAGGGGTTTCTGCCGCTACGATTTTTTATATTCACATCAGCTTCATTTGTTAATAAAGTTTCGATTAAAGCTCTGTCGTCATTTCGACATGCAACATGCAAAAGAGTGTCGCCATCACGAAGAGATTTTTTTGTTTTTCTGTAAGCTGTTTGGTAGAGGTCATGTAACATGTATGTCGTGCAGCATTGACCATTTACATAGGAGCTATTTTGTATGCAATCATTGAGTATTGTTTTATCGTCTATAAGATACGCAATGAATGGTTTGTGCATGTCGTGCGGAGGAATATTCAAGAGATATTTAATTATTTCAAGATGATTATTTTCATATGCTTCATTTATATATGTATCGCCATGTTTTACTATCTGTTCTGCACCAAGCAGGTGAAATAATTTGATTAAAAATAAGTTGCCAGTTTTGCATGCGTTGAGTAATGTTTCGTGGCAATTTTCAATTGCAGGTGCAATGAACCATTTGTAGGCTACAAAAGATACATTAAGGGCTAACGCAGTTCCGATAGCATATTTGTTGTTGTTCAAAATGCTTGATATTGTGGTTTCAAGTTCTTTGACGCATTCACTTGCATGACACGGCGCCCATGAGAGGTTGGTGGTCAGAAAGAGAATTAAGAGAGATTTTGCTATTTTCATGGTCCATTTTCTGTACAACGGATTATTGACTATAAGTATATATTTATTATAAAAGATTGTGCTGAAAAGGCAATAAAAAAAGAATATTTAATCAAGACGACGATTACGTTGTGGTGGACGATAGGAGTCTGGAATATTTTTATAATCAATTAATTGCATGCTGAGTTCCCTTTTTTCTTGTTCAGGTAAGCGTAAAATTTCTAAGGGATGGTGATCATTGCATGAGCAGAGATTTTTTTCTTTATCTTTAATCAAATCAGTATTGTCTTTGTTCTTGGATAGAGAGGCAAGATCAAAGATCTCTTCTTTTAGTAAATAGTTGGCTTTCGAACATGTTTGAAAAGCGGTATGTTTGCAGAAAAGTTCACGCAGGACAGGCTTCCACATGCGTGCTTCAACGCTATTTAATAGCATGACAGTAGATATTGTATCGATAATATCTTTAGGTAGCCAGTATTGTTGTTCTGCGTCGCTTTGCAATAGCCATCTTTTTTCTGATATTGCGCTGCTTGATGACTCTGTGCGTAATTTATGATATTTGTAAAGATCATCGTATCCAATAAGTTGATACGCAGTTTCATTTTTGTTATTGGTTATTTCTAAGCTTGCACCAATATCAATAAGATATTTTATAACTTCAAAATGAGCTCCTGCTTTGCATGCTAAATGTAAGGGAGTGTCGCCATTGCTATCTTGCATGTTAATGTCGCAGCCCTTTTTTACCAAAGATTTTATTATCTCTAAATTTCCTTTATGGCAAGCCAATAGAAGGCCTGATCTTCCTTCATTATTTTTGGCGCCATGTAAGATCAAAAAACTGACGATTGATTCATGTCTGTAATCTTCTGCTAATTGTAGGACAGAGTCACTATATAAGCCTTCTTTATTTACATCAGCGCCTTGTTCTATTAAGTATTGTACTATTTCTAGATGATTACCTCTGCATGCGTAATGTAACGGAGTCTCATCCCTGTTATTTTGAGCATTAATATTTGCTTTATTTTCTACTAAAAGTTGAATGATATTTCGTTTTCCAAGTGTACAAGCGATATGTAAGGGAGTTTCGCCGCTGTTATTCATTGCATCAATATCAGCATTATTAGAAATAAGATATTTCATTATTTTTGGATAATTATTTTTGCATGCGTGATGTAAAAGGGTATCACCATATTTACCTTGTACGTTGATATTTCCAACTTCTTTTATGAAATAACCTATGCTCTCTAAATTTTCTTTATTGCAATTCAATATAACGCATGTTTTTCTCGTGCAGCTGTTGTCGGCGCTATAAAAAATTAAGTCATTGATTGTTATTGAATTTTTCTGATGTTTACTATTTTCTAGTGGCATACGACGATTTTTATTTTTTATATCTAAATCTGCGCCTTTTTTTATCAAATATTCTGCTATATCAGTACGACTTTCGCTAAAGGCTATATGCAAAGGAGTATCGCCATCATCATCTATTGCATTAACATCAGCGCCTTGTTCTATTAGGTATTGTACTATTTCTGGATAATTGTATGTACATGCATAATGTAGTGGCGTACGGTTTCTATAATTACGTACGTTGATATTGCAACCTTCCTTTACTAAAGATTTTACTTTTTTTAGTTCGCCTTTATGGCAGGCTTGTAGAAGAAGATCTGATCTTTTTTCTTTATCTGTAGCTTCATGAAGAATTAAACTGCTCGTTATTAGTGAATGTTGGTTGTTTTCAGTTAGAATTAGAGGTGTATTATCGTTATGATTGTCTATATGTACATCATTTTTTTTGTTTAATGAAGTTTCAACAAGAGATTTATTATCATTGCGAGATGTTATATGTACAGAAGTATCATCATGATCAAGTGATTCTTGTGTTGTTTGGGATATCGAGTCTAGTGAATTGGTAATAATATTGGATTGAATGTTTACAACAGGGGAGTTATTTTGCATACAATCCGCAATAAATGGTTTGTTCTTGTCGTGTGGAAGAATATTGCGAAGATATTGAACAATTGGATGGTGATTGTTTTTATCCGCTTCATTTAAATATATTTCACCATTTTCAGTTATTTGTTTTGCGCCAAGCAGATGAAATAGTTTGATTAAAAATAAATTGCCACTTCGACATGCATTCAGTAATGTTTCATGGCAATTTTTAATTGCAGGCGCAATGAACCATTTGTAGGTGACAAAAGAAGCGCCAAGAGCTAATGCAGTGATTTTAAAATATTTGTTGTCTAAAATGCTTGATATTGTAGTCTCAATTTCTTTGCTGCATTCGCTTGCATGACACGGCGTCCATGAAATATTGATGGTCAGAAAGAATATTAAGAGATATTTTGTTATTTTCATGGCCTATTTCTGCACAACGGATTATTGACTATAAGTATATATTTATTATAAAAGATTTGGTTGAAATGGCAAGAAATGGGCATGAATTTTGCTTAATGTGCTGGTTTTGATATAATTTTAATTATTGATACTTGTAAATATTGTACGTTTTTAGGGGGTTTTGTTGTGAGAATAGTTGGACTGTTATTGTTTTTGGTAGTGAATACGTGTTGTATGGAGTTGAATTTAGATACTCGAAATGCAAGAGATGAGCGTATAGTTGGTTATTTTGAAAACATTTCGCATGATTCATTACAGAAATATAATAGCTATAATCAGTTAGGTGATGATGTTAAACAGTTGATATCACAGCGGCAAAAGAATAATGCCCAAAATCGAGAAAGAGATTGGCGCATTGCGTGTTTTTTTATAAACAATATTCCCAATGAAAAAGAGGAGGGTTTTTCAAGTTTATTAGATGTTTATCAGACTTTTTATAAATTAGACGCAAATGTGCAGAATTTGATAATATCAGATGACTCGATTGCTTTAAAATTACCGAATGGATCACGTGCTTCAAAGTCACCATTTGTTCAGCTATTTACTGTCCCCAAAGACATTTTTTCTCATATTATTAATTGTGTTATTTCTGATAGGGAAGAAAAGCGTGAGGTTAGACTTATTGATTCTCCGTATACTTCATATGGCAGAGATGGTCATCCTAAATTTGATATGAAAATGGGTTATAAGCCACCAGTAGATCCAGCCCTCGAATTAATTTCAACGGCAGCAACAAAGAAAAAAATATGGAATTTACCGGTAGTTGAGGCATTAGGCATCATTGGTCGCTATAATGATCAAAAAATATATAAAGTAGAAGATTTTGTGGAAAATCCTATGAACGCCAAAAGTTCTTTAAATTGTGGCCCATATCAGCATAATGATATATCAAAAAAAATGTATTGCTTTAGCTTAGAAGATATGGTTCGTATAAATTATGAACAAATGAAAAAAATTGATCAGATTATAAAAGAACCTGGTCGTAGGGATTGGGATCGTTATAA
>Ga0206891_10192_pt1 | contig 17983 bp, 10 predicted proteins | sample Alteio_BWOrgHeat_55_FD_153246 | JGI IMG/M metagenome (GOLD analysis project Ga0206891, IMG submission 153246) | Enriched cells from forest soil in Barre Woods Harvard Forest LTER site, Petersham, Massachusetts, United States - Alteio_BWOrgHeat_Nextera7 ...
TTGGCCATATTACAAAGGTCCAACTGCCTTTAGTAGGTCTTTTTTGCAGGATGGCGGTAAATTGTTCGTTCATTATAAGCTATATATTTTACTATTATAATATTGAAAGTTAGGTATTTTGAATATATTAGACAATGTAAACTTTTAACCGGTACTCATGAAACGTTGGTTGCACCCATTATATGTTTCTCTTAATACTGTTGCTATGTTTCAACAACAATTGGAGGTCAGCCAATGAACGAAGAAAAAAAGAGGCCCATGCCCCGGAAGCCGGTTCCCTCAAAAAACCAAACAGAAAAACCACAAACCACTAATTCGCAATTGCAAACTGAAACAATGGAAGTACACCATCACCCCAACGTAGAAAAAAAAGGATTGAAAGAATATATCCTGGAGGGCCTTATGATATTTTTAGCCGTAGTAATGGGCTTTGTTGCCGAAAATATCCGCGAGGGTATTTCAGAAAATCATCGCGCGGCCGAATTTGCGCACTCCTACTACGAGGATATAAAAAACGATACTGCCCAATTACATAAGCTTATAAAATTCAGCAAACATAAAATTGCAGCCTGCGACAGCACAATTGCATCATTTCATTTGCCTGATAGCCGGCATAACGACACCATTATTTACAGTGAGGGCCAGGTGGTTACCAATGTTTACCCGTTTCATTCTTCATCCGGCAGTTATGAACAGATCAAATCGTCGGGATCATTGCGGTTTTTTAAACAAAAAATAATAAACCTTATGAATGAATATGACCTACAGACAAAATCGATAACGGCGCGGGAGGATATCGATATGAAATTTATTATAGAACAGGCCATCCCCTTTTTTGGAACAGTATATAATACCGAAGTGTCCTATGATTTCCGGTTTGGATCAACTACTACCCACGAGTTATACGTCTCAGACAGGAGCCTGATTACCAAAAGACTACTTATAAACAAAATAATAGCGGCTAAACTATTCAGGATGCGGGCCATGCAGGAGTATGTTAAACTTCTCAAAATTTCGGACAGTGTACTCACTGAACTGAAAACAGAATATAATTTAAAAGATGAGTGAGGAAGAAAACAACCGGAAAGCTCGGAAGCCGGCAAATCCGCGGAAGCAAAAAGCTGATATTACTAAAACCGAAATTGAAAATCCGACACCCAAAATTGAAAATATGGAAGTACATCACCACCCCGACGTAGAAAAAAAAGGATTTAAAGAATATATCCTGGAGGGCCTCATGATATTTTTAGCAGTAACCATGGGGTTTTTTGCCGAAAGCCTGCGGGAGCATATTAACGAGCATCAAAGGGCAAAAGAGTTTGCAGCATCCATGTATATCGACCTTAAAGAGGATACTACCGACCTGAGAAAATATATAAAACGACTTAATTTTGCTGTAGCAAACGTGGATACACTGATGCAACTATTATCAGCAAACGAGCCCCAACACATACCCTCGGGTAAATTATACTGGTACGGGTTATTTGGCGGTGGCCCCAATACATTCGCACCGCATGACGCTACCTTGCTTGAAATGAAAAGTTCGGGCTCATTACGTTATTTTTCCAAGACGTCTGTTAACCGAATGGTGGCTAAATATGACCAGCTTTTGCAGACATTTAAAGCGAATGACGAACACCAGCAGGGAGTTTACACCGAAGTAAGAAAAGCCCGTTCGCAACTGTTTTATTTTAAATATAATGATGCGGCAAACATTGTTTTCCAGAGCATCAACAAAAAATACAGACGGGCAGCAATAGATTCGTTTATAAAAACTAACCCGCCGGTTCTTTCTTATAATAAGGTGCTGTTTAATCAATATGTAGAAATGATACGTTCCCGATTTTTGAAAAATCAGCTGATCAGTACAGATACGTTAAATAATAACGCGACAAGGCTTATTAGTGTATTAAAAAAAGAATACGATCTGGACAATGAGTGAGGTTTGTACTTTTAGTGAGCAATAATAGAGTGAATCAAGTATCTAAGGCGTATTCCCTCCAATATATAAAACTACCGGCCCTGTCCCCAAACTTTCAGGCGGGGTTAAACTCACCATTCCTTTTTGAAGCGTGCCCGCATCAATATACTTGCCGGAATAAGGCTGATACCATCTTGCTTTTAACGGCTTATCCAGTTCAGTTAAATTTAATGTGAACGGAACCGGTTTAATTTGAAAAACAACATATTCTTTTGCGGTATGGGCCAGGCAGTACCCGGCGTTCACTAAGGTATCGGCGGGCTTTAACAGCCAATATCGCGTTTGGGTGAAAAAATCCTTAAAGTTTTTAAGATAGGCATAGCCGGGTGGCGTTTCCTCTGGACGTATCACATCCCATGCGGTATAAGTGTAATAATAGGCGTTATATCCACCTGCCATTTGTATTTCCCATATCCGCAACGCGTCCTCTTCGGCTGATTCTGCGTTGTTGTAGGTTTTATCCAGTAGCCCGTTTGGCCCGTGTTCATACCCCGATTCCACATTCATTACCGGCCAGTTATTTTGCGCCAGTTGTTTTAAGGTACTTGCATGTAAATGATTAGATTGCTCCTGGTGGCTGCGAAAATCGGCCAATGAATTATAGGCCCCGCTATTATAAGTTTGAACGTCAGTATGTATAGTTACCAGGCGATGATAAGGGTCAGTTGACCGTATAAACTTTAAACGGCCCGTTTTATAATCTACCGATTTTTCATTATTCGCTTCTTTGGCAAGGTCCCAGGTAATGTTAGGGTAGGCGGCGTAACGGGCAATGATCCAGTTATAATATCGGTCGTCTTCCGCGCTGCCGTTTTTGGGCCAGTTTACTTTTTTGTTATAAACCTTAAGGTATAAATGCGCTATGATATGGCGTTTATTCATCGCGTCTATCATCCGGTCAAAATGTTGCCAGTAGGTTAGATTAAAATGGCTGAAATCAGGCTGTTCATTACTGCCGTTCCAGGGATATAAATCCGATGGCCCGTAATCATCATCCGATGATTTACCCGGCCGCCAGGTGGTATCGTAACCATAGCAATTGATGAGGATAAAATTGAAACCGTAGTAGCTTAACTTATCAAGGAAAGAATTAATAACGGGGAGTTTGTTATCATGCTCATCAAGCGCCCAAAGCCAGTCGCATTCATAGCCGTCAGGGAACCAATGCGTTCCGTCCTCGTAAATAAAATGATGCGGATGTTGAGGGTCAACCATTAAGTTGCCATGTGCTCTTTTATCGGTATTGGCAATACAGGTAAACTGCAATTTTTGATCGTTGATACCGGCTATATCTGCAACTGTGGTGAGCAGCCAGTTACCTTCTATGGTAGGGGAGAAGCGTACTTTCCAAATCCCGTTACCATCATAAAAGCCGGGCAACACCAATTTAACGCCTTTTGGCCCTATAAATTCTGCCGAAAAGCTAACAGTGAACGGGTTATCGGGGATGGTTTTGCTTTTAAATTCAAAATCATGCGGCTGCCATTTAGGTATACTTATAGCAAATGCGTTAGATGCAAGTATCAACCAACATAATACCAGGAGTAAACCTGCAAATTTTTTTAACATAACAGATGTTTCTTTATTATTGGTTTGGAAGTTAAAAGTAATAATAAGAATTGTCTATTCCGGATGATCTGTAAGTATTTTTATTTCCTTTGACACCGTAATATACTTGCTTATCCGCTTTTTTTGTTTAAACTCGTGTGCTAATTCAATAGCTATTAATAAACCTAATTTCATCTAATTAAAATCAAGTGCCGGAAACTAAAAAAGCCGCTTTTACCGAACGCAAATACGTGGTAACGTTAATATTTGTAGCCAGCCTGTTTATGATGTGGGGCGTATCAATGACCATGGGCGATGTGTTGAACAAACATTTTAAGGCAGTATTGCATTTAAGTACATCACGCTCAACACTTATTCAATTTTCCATATTTGCGGCTTACCCGGTAATGGGTATTCCGGCCGGGCTGTTCATGAAAAGATTCGGATATAAAAATGGTGCATTATTAGGCCTGTTGCTTTTCGCCTGCGGTGCATTTCTGTTTATACCTGCGGCCAACGCTGCCTCATTTACATTTTTCAGAGTATCGTTATTTATCCTGGCTTGCGGCATGGCAACGTTAGAGACAGTAGCTCACCCGTTTATAGCAAGTTTAGGCAGCCAGGAAACCAGCGCGCAGCGTTTAAACTTCGGGCAAGGGTTTAACGGTATAGGTGGTATAATCGGGCCATTATTAGGGGGATATTTTATTTTAAAAGCAGGGCAGGAGCACTCTAACGATCTTTATTCAGTTAAGATGGTATATACGGTTATTGGTTGTGTAATACTGGCTATTGCTTTTGCCTTTTTATTTTTAAAAGTGCCGCCCATTACTGAAGAGTTATTGAATGAAGATGGTACAAAGTTAGTTATAGCTGAAGCAGATGCTAAGCCCAAGAGTTTAAAAAGGTTATTTCAACACCGCCATTTTGTTTGGGCTATTGCGGCACAGTTTTGCAATGTGGCTGCCCAGGCAGGCGTATGGGCATTATTTGTAATTTATGGTGTTACCATAATGAAGTTACCAGGCGAAAAGGCTTCTTACTTTTTTGCATTGAGTATGGTATTAAAAACCGGCTCGCGCTTTTTAGCGGCATTTGTATTTCTTCGGTATATTAAACCTAACAAGTTTTTGGCCGTTTTTGCTTTATGCTGTATAGCTATGTGCCTCATAACAGCGCAAGCGTATGGCTGGGTATCTTTTATTGCATTAATGATGCTTATTGGTTTTATGGGTGTAATGTACCCCACCATTTATAGCCTCGGCCTTAAAGACCTTGGTACATATAAACAACAAGCGTCCTCCTTTATTGTATTGGGTGTAGCTGGCGGTGCAGTTTTCCCTTATTTGATGGGTTTAATTGCAGATCATAATCTCGCTGCAGCCTATTACCTGCCTATTATTTGTTACGCTTTTATTTTCCTGTTCGCTGTTAAGTTATCCAAAGTGAGTATCAGGCATTAAAATTAGAATCTGCGCCTATTAATCATTTTTTTTAAAAGACCAATGCTTTCCTACCCATCGTTGCGATATTGATACCCAAATAGCCATACTATTGTGAAATTCATTTTTATTTTAAGTTTTGATTTTGGCACACCTCATTTTTAGATACTTTTCGGCTAATTTACCCTGTTTACCCGATTTAACATCAATTTAACACACTTTTACGTACATTTTGTCAGTAAATGGCAGTCATGGCAGTGTATAGACAAATTGGCAGTAAATTATTTTTAATTTGTTAAGGCGATAGTTTTTGATGTTTTAAAATTGGTTTTTTTTGATGAAAATTGAAAATAGGCCTATTTTTTTTACTTCAAAACGGTTTTTAGGTGAGTTTTTTGCATATCAGGGGTCAAAAAATCACATTTTTTCTAATTGACAGTGTTTTTTTAGCCTATTTCTGATTTTTTTTCAAAAAATATTTTTTTGCTTTTTATAAACCCGCTTTTTTTCGGGACAGTGTTTAAAATCCGGATAATATTTTGAGAATACTTTCCTTTTATAAATGAATTTTTAAATTACTTAATTTCAAAATTTACCTTTTTTACCGCTAATGCCCGCTGGAATTTTATGGCATATTTTGTGACGATGACTGTACAAAAGAATACAATTTGTTCTTCGCTCCTAAACCTTTAATTGCAAGATTAACAGGGTACCAGAAAGAAAAAGTTGTTTTTTGAAAAAGATAAATTATTTAACAAATTAAAATTAAAACATTATGTTAGTTGTATTAGAAGTTGCCGCATTATTAGCTGTTATTGTTCTACCTTTAACTTACAAAGCAAAATCTGCTGTAAAATAATTAAGGTAACTTATTCAGTTAAATAAAAAAAGGGATAGCAAGCGCTATCCCTTTTTTTATTTGGTTATTGCCAGCGCCCTCTATACTTATTTAACCGTATAATGAAATACCTGTCTTCCTAATCTACCGTACAGGTCTAGCCCTTCTATTACTACCTTGTAATTTCCTGTGCCGTCAGCGTTAAAAAAGTCGGCGCCCGCTTTCCCGGTTTCATCAGTATTTACATTGGGTTTCCAAAAAATGGTAGTCCGCAGATCCGGTATTTGCGTATTGGTTTTCGGGTTAGCATAATCAGGCTCATAAAACTGTTTTCTCAGGTCGAATCCAATTTTAAAAGTATAAGAGGGTAATCCCGCAGGTTTGTTATAACCGGGGGTGCGGTGTTCTGTTTCATAAGCCGTATAGTCAACATCCCCTCTTTTGGTGGTAATAATTAGTACGCCGTTGGCGCCATGCATGCCGTATAAGGCAGCCGCGCCCCCTCCGCGCAATACCTCAACACTCGACACATCAGAGGAAACAACGCTGTTTAATTCACGCCCGCCTATTCCGTCAACAACAATATACATGGGCGAATCAAAGCCCCTGGCATAAAGGCCATCAGCTTTACCCTGTACACCTGTCAGCCTGCCCGTCAAACAATGTAAAAGGTCGCTCTGGCAACCCAGCAGGTCAATAAAGGTAAGTACCTGGTCGGCCTTACCGGCGCCCGCCAGGTTTTCCGAATGTTGAACTGCCACTTCTTTTATAGTTTCGGGTGTTACTTTTTCATTAATAACAACTTCTTTCAGCGTAATTGCGTGCAGCAGCCCGTTTTTATCCAATTCCTCAAATCGCTGGCGGCTGTTTTCCAGGTAGGTTGAAAAATCCTTGTTTTCTGCTTGGTCAACAGGTAAATTCTTTAAAGTTACAGCTTGTGGCGTTGGCTCATCAAGTTCAACTTTTACATCCTTTTTCCCTTTGGCATCGGTAGCCATAACATTAAATCTCGTGCCTTTCCTGAAAGGAAATTTATTAAAGCTAAAGCGCCCTTCTGCATTAGTTACGGTATCCAGAATTATTCCTCCGCCAATATTGATAAGTAAAGAAACCCTGCCGCCTGCTACCGGTGTGGGCTTCTTTTTGTCGGTCACTATCATCCCGTTTAGGCCAAAACCTTCTTCAGCATGATAGACTAAAGTTGGGAAATTACGGCCCATTATATCTTTCCATGTAAATTTGCGCCATCCCTGGGTAAGTACCAGGTTATCCAACTGCCGGTCTTTATCCGCGTTGTTATCTGTAAAATAATAGTTAGGTTGTTCTACATAGCCTTTCAGGTCGGAGGTGAGCAGCAGGTTAGAGAAAATGGTTGTTTCGTTTGCTTCCTGGTAAGGCACTTTCCCATCATCGGTAACGGACATTGAAAAAGTACCCACTATAGGTTTTCCATCCTGGTCGGTAACTTGTACATCAAAATGTGCCTTATCGCGCTTAGCATAACCAGGCTTATCCTGAACCAAATTTATCTTTAAGTGATTATCCGGGGCGCGAATAAACACCAACCGCTCGGCCACCGGCTGGTAATCGGGCCCAAACAGGGTAAACTGGGTTATACCTTCGGGAAAGCGGTTTTTGGGAATTACCGTAGTGATGCTATTGGTGGTAAGTAATTTCCCCCCGGTATATTGTACAATATTATTTGCCTGCGCCACCAGCGAAATATCGCCGGTGTTTAGTAACGAATTGCTTGCCTGTATATTAACGATCACATTATCGTCGCTTTGTGTAACCGACAAAGTAAGGCCCTGCTGCGCCGTTTTAGGCAGCTCTATTCGTTTTTCGGTGCCTCCTGCAAGTTTAATAACGGCGGTGTAAGTATTATCCGCGGCGGGCTGCAGCATAAATGCCCCGATGCCCGCGTGCTCCGATTGGAAAGTGGCTACCTGCTTGTTATCTTTATCTACCACATACCCGGATATTTCCCTGCTTAACCCATTAGCTCCAATAGCTTTAAAGCCCACTTTAGAAGTTATATTATTAACCAGGTCGCCGCCTTCGGGAAAGAATTGCACGCTTATTGCTGCCGGATCATCATTAGCAGGGGTAGGCTGGTCAATATTTTTAGGAACGACCGATTTTTTGGATGACGATGAGGACTGTGTAATTGATTTTGGCGGCATGGCATTGCCTATCATAACCGCCTTATTGAAAAAATAGGTTTCCCCTAAATTCCGCATTATATTAGTATAAGCGCGGATATGATAATTCCCCGCCCGCAATAGGGTATCGTCAAGTACGATAGACCCCCAGCCGAAACCATTGGTAAGGGGTAAATGAAGGCTCACCCTTACCGAATCCTTGTCGTCAATGAGGTCTGCATGTAATATCTGGCTTAATGCCGAAAGCTCGTTGCTTTGAATTACTACATAAGCCTTCATCCAGATGGTATCGCCCAGGCTATAATAAGGTTTATCAAAATGCAAGTGTACCTTTTCAACAGGCACTTTTCTCCTAAAACTATCCAAAGAAGCTGCGATTATATGGAGTTTACTAACTACGGGATTTGTTGAAGTGTTTTCCTGCGCTTTTACATAAAGGCTGCTAAAGATGAGCAGAACAGAAAGAAGTTTTTTCATAATAATGGGTACTTAAAATAATTGTGGCAATATAGTTTAGAATGTGTAATTATATACTAAATACTCCAATAATGAAAAAAGGGGGGGTGATAAATAAAAATATCCTTTATATAGCTATTTGTATATAAAGGATATTATTATTTATCCGTTTGGGAGCCCTTCTCCCTGAATAGTCCCGATAGCTATCGGGAATGGGGACAGGTCGTCAAAAATATGCCTATGGAGAGTGAGGTTATCTATTTAACAGTATAATTATATACCTGTCTTCCCAATTTGCCATCCGGGCCTAAACCTTCAACTATTACCCGGTAATTCCCGGTGCCATCCGCGTTAAAAAAGTCAATACCTGCTTTTCCCTGGCTGTTAGTAATTATATTGGGTTTCCAGTAAATGGTCGACCGCAGGTCGGGTAATTGAGTATTAGTTAGCCTATTCGAATAATCGGGCGAATAAAACTCGCGCCTCAGGTCATATCCCCCGAAAGTATACTTCGCCAACCCATCCCCTTTGTAATAACCGGGGCGCTGGCGTTCCACTTCAAAGGCAGTGTAATCAATATCAGCTCTTTTAGTGGTTATAATTATTACGCCGTTTGACCCATGTAAACCATATAAGGCAGCGGCGCCCCCTCCGCGCAATACCTCAACGCTGGCTACATCTTCAGACATGGTACTCGATAAACCATCCTCTCTTTCTATGCCGTCAATAATAATGGTCATGGGCGTATCAAACCCACGCGAATAGGGCAACAGGTATCCTCCCAGACCTCCCCACAGGGCTCCCCTGGAAGTATCTGGTTTGAAGCGCACGCCTGTTAACCGCCCCTGCAGGCACCTCGAAAGATCATATTGGCAACCTACCAGGTCAAGAAAGGTAAGTACCTGGTCGGCATTACCCGGCCCTGCCATGCTGCCTGAGTTTTTAACAGCGAGTTCTTTTATATCCACCTCTTTCAGCTCAACAGGTTTATTTAAAAGGCCCTCTTTTTTGATCTGGTTAAAGCGTGCGCGGCTATTTTCAAGGTAGGTTGCTAAATAATTGTTGTTCTGCTGCTCATCTGGCAGCTGATTAACGGCTGGCAACAAATAATTTTGCTTATCTATTTGTACTTTTAAGTTTTTATTTCCTTTAGCATCCCTAACGGATACGTTATATGATACGCCTCTTCTGAAAGGAAAATTACCGAAGTTAAAGCGCCCGTCGCTATTGGTTATGGTATCTCTTAAAATGCCATTGCCAATATTAAATAATAAAAAAACTTTGGCGCCTGCTGCAGGTTTCCCTCCGGCAGTTAATACCCGCCCGCTAATGCCCATACCTGTTTCGGCCTGGTAGGCGGGTGGGGGGTATGTATTTGATAGGATATCTTTCCAAACAAACCTGCGCCAGCCCTGGGTAAGCAGCAAGTTGTCAAGCTGCCCGTCTTTATCCGCGTTGTTAGCTGTAAAATAATAATTAGGCTGTTCTACATAACCTTTCAGATCGGCCGTGAGCAGCAGGTTTGAAAATATGGTTTTCTCATCCGCTTCGGTATAAGGTACCTTTGTTTCGTCGGTTACAGCTAATGAGAAAGCTCCGGTTACCGGTTTCCCGTCCTGGTCTGTAACCTGCAAATCAAGATGTACTTTGTCGCGTTTTTTATAGTCCCGTTTATCTGCAACCACATCGACCTTTAAATGGTTGCCAGGATGATGAATAAATACCAGCCGCTCGGCAACCGGCTGAAAATCGGGCGAAAATAAAGTAAACTGTACTATGCCTTCCGAAAACTTGCTTTTTGGGATTACGGTATTAAAAGCAATGTGGTCAAGGGTTTTCGCGGCAGCGTACCGAACCATATTATTTTGCTGGCCCAGAAGCGCTATAGTACCGTTTTGAAGTAACCCGGGGCTTGCATTTATATTAACAACAACATTATCATAGTTTTGGCTAACTGTAAGAACAAATCCCTGGGTTCTTGCTTTTGGAAGCTCCACCCTTTTTTCGCTGCCGTTAAACTTTACAACCGCGGTATAGGTATTGCCCGGTGCAGGCTGCATGATAAAGGCGCCCATGCCTGCATGTTCAGACCGAAACGTCGCTATTTGCTGGTTATTTTGATCAACCACATAGCCGGATATTTCCCTGCTCAGCCCATCGGGGCCAATAGCTTTGAAAGCTACCTTAGAGGTTAGGTTATTAACCAGTTCGCCGCCTTCGGGAAAGAAATTGACGCTGACACCTGTTGACCTGCCTGCCTGCATATTATTCGTTGTAGCAGGAGCGTTTGCTTTTTGCGATGACGCAAGCGCGTTACCAATTTTTACCGCTTTATCAAAAAAGTATTCGGGGCCGAAATTCCGCATTATATTAGTATAAGCACGGATATGGTAATTTCCTTCCTGCAAGCTATCGCTAAGCGTAACGGCTCCCCAGCCAAGCCCTTTGGTTATGGGCATGGCGATGCTGGTTTTAACCACACCATTATCGTTAACCAGGTCTATATGCAACAGTTTGCTTAACGATGAGAGTTCATTGCTTTCATTTACCACGTAGGCTTTCATCCAGATGGTATCGCCCACGCTGTAATAAGGTTTGTCAAAATGCAGGTGTACCTTTTCAACAGGGGTTTTCTCGCTGAAATTGTCTAAAGAAGTAGTGAGGCCCTGTATCTTGCTATTGGCGGGTTTTGCTGTTTCCTGGGCCTTAACGTAAAGCCCGGAAAAGATGAAAAGTATATAAATTAACTTTTTCATAATAAGGGGAAATTAAAAACATTTAAAATGGCCATACCTTATGCCAGTAACTGACATAAGGGTATTTAACTGGTAACTAAAATTACGTAAAATATTTTCTATTTATGAAATTGTTTCACGTTTATACAATTGGTCGTTATTATTTAACTATATAACGATACAACTGCCTGCCTAAGTTGCCTTGCCTGTCTAAACCTTCTGCAATTACCTTGTAATTACCTGTTCCGTCGGCGTTAAAAAACTTAATTGTTGCCTTCCCGTTTTGGTCTGTTATAATATACGCCCGCGGCCCCATGCGAGCCAAATAAGGCTGCGGAGGAGGCCCCAGCGGGTAAACCAACCTTTTCATTGATCATTATTTAACCACATATTTAAAAACTTGCCGCCCCAGGTCGCCCTGCTTGTCCAGCCCCTCTGTTATTACGTGGTAATTACCTGTTCCGTCGGCGTTAAAAAAGTTAATAGTGGCTTTGCCTTTTTCATCGGTAATTATGTTGGGGTTCCAGTAAATAGTGGTCCGCAGGTCGGCTATTTGTGTTTCTGTTTTAGGGTTATCATAGTTGGGCGAGTAAAACTCGCGCCTAAAGTCATAACCGCCCTTAAAAGTATAGGTTTTTAACCCTGTAGGTTTTGTGGGGTGTTGGCGATCGTTAGTATAAGCGTTGTAATCCACATCGCCTTTTTTGGTGGTAACAATAAATACGCCCGCAGCCCCGTGCAGGCCGTATAGCGCCGCCGAGGCCCCCCTTAATATTTCAATGCTTGATATATCATCAACATTAAGCGTAGCATAATAGGAGGGATCCTCCTCTATTCCATCAACAACAAGGGTCATGGGGGGGGGATTATTATCCGCCCCATAAGCCGCAAGGCTAAATGGTTCTACGTTCCCGGTAGCTCCATCTGTTTTAAAAAATATGCCCGGCATACGGCCATTTAACGATTGCATAAGGTGGCCGTTAGCTGATGCCAGGTCAACAAAAGTTATTACCTGGTCGGCATTGCCGGCGCCAGCCAGGTTTTGCGAATGCTGAACAGCAATGGCTTTAATGTCCAGAGCCTTTTGATATTCATTAATTTTAACTTCTTTCAATACAATTCCACCACCACCCAGCAATCCATACCTCTTCATTTCATCAAAACGTTTTTTACTGTTATTTAAATAAGTGTCAAAATCGTCGTTTGTCGGCTGTTCATCAGGCAAATGTTTGAAACTTAATAAGCCACCGGTTTGTTGCTTATCAATTTCTATTTTCACGTCCGTGCTTTTAGCACCGGTAACCGCAACATTATAGGTAGTGCCCTGGCTGAAAGGAAAATCAAAAATAAAACGCCCTTCGGCATCGGCCACCGTATCCAAAATTGCCCCGGCGCCTACATTAACAAGTAAAGTAACTTTGGCATTAGGCACTGGTTTCCCTTTATCAGTTACTACGCGGCCGCTTATGCCGCGACCTTTATCGCGTTGATAAGCCATAACCGGGTAAGTCTTGTTCAATAGGTCGTTCCATACAAACCTGCGCCAGCCCTGTGTAAGCAGCAGGTTATCGAGTTGTTTGTCCTTGTCGGGTGTGGCATCAGTAAAATAATAATTGGGATGCTCAATGTACCCTTTAAGGTCGGAAGTGAGCAGCAGGTTTGAAAAAATTGTCTTTTCATCCGCTTCGGCATAAGGCACCTTCCCCTCATCGGTAACAGCTAATGAAAAACTGGCCGCTATGGGTTTCCCATCCTGGTCGGTAACCGCCAGGTTAAGGTATACCCGGTTACGCTGTTTGTAATCCTTTTTATCCGGGGTTAACGTCACCTTTAAATGTTTATCGGCATTGTGCACAAACACCAGTCTTTCAGCAACGGGCTTATAATCGGGCGAGAACAAAGTAAACTGTAAAACACCTTCAGGAAACCGGTTTTTTGGAATAATTGCGGTAACTACAGTACGGGTAAGTTCTGTTTTGGCGGTATATTGTACGGCATTATTAGCCTGGGCAACCAATGTCATCTCGCCCTTGTTCAATAAAGCATTGCTTGCTTGTATGCTCACCGTAATATTGGTTTCATTTTGCCTAACCGTTAACCCATAGCCCTGATCGGTTGCTTTGGGCAGTTCTATCCGTTTTTCTTCGCCATTCGCGGTTTTAATAACCGCTGTATAGGTATTCCCTGCAGCGGGCTGCAGGGTAAAAGTCCCCATGCCTGCATGTTCAGACTGAAAGGTGGCTATTTGCTGATTATCCTTATCAACCAGGTAGCCTGTTATTTCCCTGCTCATGCCATCGGGTCCCACGGCTTTAAAAGCTATTTTCGAAATAAGGTCATTCACTAACTCACCGCCTTCGGGAAAGAACTGGATGCTGATAGCTGCCGGGTCATTTTTAACAGGCGTAACCTGCACTTCCTCCTTAGGGGCCTGTTTTGCCTTAAGGGACGAAAGGATACCCGTGCTTGTTACCGGGGGCAATGCATTGCCTATTTTAATGGCCTTATCAAAATAGTATTCTTCCCCAAAATTGCGCATCAGGTTCGTATAGGCGCGGATATGGTAATTCCCGGCCTTTAGTAGGGTATCGCTTAATGTGATAGCCCCCCAACCCAGGCCGCTGGTTAGCGGCAGGCGCAGGCTTGTTTTCACTGAGTCCTTGTCGTTGACAAGGTCGGCATATAAAAGTCTGCTGGAAAAGGAAAGTTCATTATTCTCATTAACCACATAGGCCTTCATCCATACGGTATCGCCCAGGGAATAATAGGGTTTGTCAAAATGGAGATGCACTTTTTCTATGGGCACTTTATTCCTGAAACTGTCTAATGATGCAGTCAGTTCGAGCAGCTTGCCTGTAGCCGCTTTTGGCGCAGCGATTGTGTATTCAAAAGGCATCAGGTCGGCCACTCGTTCCCAGGTCCAATAACCGCTATATGCTATGTCTTCAAGGGGAGAAATGCTTCCGTTCCTGTCTAACAGCAGGTCATCCTTAACCGGAATGATCTCAGATACCTGGCTTTTTTTGGTTGAGGGTTTTACCGGAATTTCAATATGGTCATTTGAATGATAAAACAGAGGCGACTCTTCTTCTTTGGTATAAACAACAAATAAACAGGTAGTATCGCCCTGGCCCTGGGCAGGGTTTAGTTTCAGCTGCCTGAAATCATTATTAACAAATGAAAGCAGCGAATTACTATTGATAGTTTTTCCGGGTAATAATACGTTTACCTTAGCTCCGGGCCGAAAGCTGGCGCTGCGGCCTGCATTATAAGTTACCCCGGCTTTCACTGACTTCATTTGGAGCCTGTAAACCAAAAAACCTTCCACTTCGGCAGTATTATTAAATAAAGCTCTGAAAAAATGACGTACAGAACCCTGGTAAGCTACTTTTCGGCTATCTTCCCAGTTTTTTTGCTGCATTTCAGCGCCTTTTATTTCTTCGAAATAAGGTTTCCCTTCATAGGAAAAAGCATCGTTGGTAACATCATATTGAAAGCGGGTTAACAGGTAATTAACCTTATAGCCAAGCGCCTGGTTCTCAATAACTATAAAATCGTTAGAGTGCGCTTCCAATATGTCTTTATCCTTGTCATAATGCAGTTTGATGACTTCGGGGTTTAATATTTTGCATTGAGCCGCGTTTGCCGACTTGCCTATAAAGTTTTCGGTAAATAGCTGCAGGTATTTGGCCCGGTTGGGGTCGGTTTTGGCATTGATGGTTACTTCGTTAAGCGCCATCGCGTTCTCACTTAATTTAGCTGTGATGTTAACCGACTGTTTTTGAATATTTACATTTTGGTTGTACGAATTAAATCCCAGCATTTTAACCACCAGTTCATAGGTTCCCGGCTGCAGCCCGTTTAGGTTGAACATCCCCTCGCTATTAACTGTGGTCACCATTTTTTGAGTTGGTTAAAAATACAGTTGCCCCCGGCAGGATTTCTCCTTTGCCATCTGTTACTTTACCGCTAATGGAATAGGTTTCCTGCGCTTTTGCCCAAAAACCGGTAAGAATGAGCAGCATATAAATGAGTTTTTTCATAATGGATTACTTAAGATAATAACGACAATATAGTTTATAATGGTTAATTATTATACTAAATACTCCAATAGTAAAAAAAAGGGGGGGGTAATAATTAAAAAATTCTTTATATACACAAATAGCTGTACATAAAGAATTTTTATACTAAGCTCACCCCTCTACAGGATTTCTGTGGAGGAATGAGGCAACGACCTTATTTAACAGTATAATGATATACCTGCCTTCCTAATTTACCTTCGGGGGCCAGCCCTTCTACTATTACGCGGTAATTGCCACTGCCATCTGCATTAAAAAAGTCAACGCCTGCTTTTCCCTGGGTGTTTGTAATTATGCTGGGTTTCCAGTAAATGGTTGAACGCAGGTCGGGTACCAGGGTATTGGTTTGCGGATTAGAATAATCGGGCGAATAAAACTCCCGCCTCATATCATACCCCGCGAAAGTATATTTCATCAACCCGCGTTGTTGTTTTGCGTTCGCGTCGCCCGGATGCCGGCGTTCCGACTCAAAGGCTTCGTAATTTATATCCCCCCTCTTAGTGGTAATAACTATTACCCCGGCGGCCCCATGCAAACCATATAAAGACGAGGCCCCACCACCCCGTAATACTTCAACGCTTGCTACATTTTCAGACATTACCGATAAGCCATCCGACCGCTCTATACCATCAACAATAATGGTCATAGGATCATCATAACCGCGGGAATAGGGCAAAAAGCCCGAATTTATAGTTACTGTATGGGAGTCTGTAGTTAATGAATTGGTATAGCTAATGGGTTTCCACTGAACACCGTTTATCCGCCCCACCAGGCATTTTGAAAGATCGGATTGACAACCCATCAAATCAACAAAAGTTAGTACCTGGTCGGCATTGCCGGGCCCTGCCAGGCTGGTTGAATTTTTAACCGCAAGCTCCCGTATATCCACTTCTTTAAGTTCTATTGGTTTATATAACCAGGCGTCTTTTTTTAGTTCAACAAAACGTGCGCGGCTATTTTCTACGTAGCTTATTAAATTATCGTTATCCGCGTGCTCATCAGGTAAATTATTAATTCCCGGCAAATCATTATTTGGTTTGTCTATTTGTATTTTTAAGTTTTTATTCCCTTTGGGGTCCACTAGAGATATGTTATAGCCTACGCCTTTTCTGAAAGGAAAATTACCAAAACTAAAGCGCCCCTCATTATTGGTTACGGTGTCAATAAGCACCCCGCTGCCCATGTCAAACAATAAAAAAACTTTAACGCCTTCGGCAGGTTTCCCTCCACTGGCCAATATTTGGCCGCTAATACCTACCCCTGTTTCTACGCGGTAAACGGGAGGGGGGATCGTGTTCAACATAATGTCTTTCCATACAAACCTGCGCCAGCCCTGGGTAAGCAGCAGGTTATCTAACTGGTTTACTTTACCGGTTGTATCAGCCGTAAAGTAATAATTAGGCTGTTCAATATAACCTTTAAGGTCGGCGCTAAGCAGCAGGTTTGAAAGTATTGTTTTCTCATTAGCTTCATTGTAAGGCACTTTTGTTTCGTCGGTTACTGCTAATGAGAAAGCGCCGGTTACCGGCCTTCCGTCAAGGTCTGTAACTTGCAGGTCAAGATGTACTTTATCCCGCCTTTTATAATCGGGTTTATCCGCAGCCACATTGATCTTCAGATAACTGTCGGCATGATGAACATATACCAGCCGCTCGGCAACAGGCTGAAAGTCGGGCGAAAATAAGGTGAACTGCACTATGCCTTCAGGAAACCGGTCTTTAGGGATGACCGTATTAAAGGAAGTACGGTTAAGGGGTTTTGAAGCGGCATACTGAACCGTATTATTGGCCTGGCCCACGAGCGCTATAGTCCCGCTTTGAAGCAGGCCGGCGCTCGCGTTAATATTTACAACAACATCATCTTCGTTTTGGGTAACTGAAAGAATAAACCCCTGTTCCTTTGCTTTCGGAATTTCTATCCGTTTCTCGTTCCCCCTAAACTTAACAACAGCGGTATAAGTATTACCCGGGGCAGGCTTGAGCATAAAGGTGCCCATGCCCGCATGTTCAGACTTAAATGCCACTATTTGTTTATTATCCCTGCCAACCACATAGCCCGATATTTCCCGGCTTAACCCATCGTCCCCAACGGCCTTAAACCCTATTTTTGAACTAAGCCCATTCACCAGGTCACCGCCTTCGGGAAAAAACTGGATGCTGATTTTATTCGGGTCACTTTTGACAGGGGCAGGCTGTATATTATTACTGGCGGTAACCGGTTTTTTCTTACCGGGGGTTGCAGGAGATTCCGCAGGCGGCGGCAGCGCATTGCCAATAAGGATAACTTTATCAAAAAAGTAATCGGCACCGAAATTCCGCATCACGTTAGTATAGGCACGGATATGATAATTGCCCTCCTGCAGCAGGCTGTCGCTAAGGGTAATGGCCCCCCAGCCCAACCCCTTGGTGATGGGCATGGTAATATTTGTTTTAACCAAACCCTTATCGTTAACCAGGTCTATATGCAATATTTTGCTTAATGCCGAAAGCTCATTACGCTCATTCACCACATAAGCCTTTATCCAGAGGGTATCGCCCAGGCTATAATAAGGTTTATCCAAATGCAGGTGTACTTTTTCAACAGGAGTTTTCTTCCTGAAACTATCTAAAGAAGTAACAAGCTCCCGCACCTTGTTACTTGCCGGATTTGCTGTTTCCTGGGCCTTCACACAAAGGCTGGAAAAAATGAGCATTATGTAAATTAGCTTTTTCATATCGAAATATTAGTTTAAATAAGAGGTAT
>Ga0206891_10195_pt1 | contig 17761 bp, 20 predicted proteins | sample Alteio_BWOrgHeat_55_FD_153246 | JGI IMG/M metagenome (GOLD analysis project Ga0206891, IMG submission 153246) | Enriched cells from forest soil in Barre Woods Harvard Forest LTER site, Petersham, Massachusetts, United States - Alteio_BWOrgHeat_Nextera7 ...
TGATGAGATTGATGCGGTCGGGCGGCATCGCGGCGCGGGCCTCGGCGGCGGCAATGACGAACGCGAACAGACGCTCAACCAAATGCTGGTGGAGATGGATGGGTTTGAAGCCAACGAAGGCGTGATTTTAATTGCCGCCACGAACCGGCCGGATGTTTTGGATCCCGCGCTATTGCGGCCTGGCCGCTTTGACCGCCAGGTGGTAGTGGCAAATCCTGATGTTGCCGGGCGTGAGAAAATCCTCAAAGTCCATATGCGCAAAACGCCGCTGGATAATAACGTTGATCCGCGCATCATCGCGCGCGGCACGCCCGGCTTTTCTGGTGCGGACCTCGCGAACCTCGTGAACGAGGCCGCGCTGCTCGCGGCGCGCAAAAATAAAAAGGCCGTCGGCATGGCGGAACTGGAAGAAGCTAAAGACAAAGTGATGATGGGCGCGGAACGGCGGTCCATGGTGATGTCGGATGCGGAAAAAAAACTCACCGCCTATCACGAAGCAGGGCACGCGGTGGTCTCACTGCACGAACCCGAAAGCGATCCGATTCATAAGGCCACGATTATCCCGCGCGGCCGGGCGCTCGGCATGGTGATGCGGCTGCCGGAAGGCGATCGGCTGTCGATGACGATTGCGCGCCTCAAGGCTGATTTGGCGGTCGCAATGGGCGGTCGCGTAGCCGAGGAAATGATTTTCGGTGACGAGCAAATCACCACAGGTGCGAGCAGCGATATTTCCATGGCAACGAACATCGCCACGCGCATGGTCACCGAATGGGGCATGAGCAACGTCATGGGGCCGATTGCCTACCATCAGCCGGAGCGCGAAGTGTTCCTGGGCCACAGTGTGACACAAAGCAAAAATATGGCTGATGAAACTGCGCGGCAGGTGGATGTGGAAGTGCGTAAAATTGTTGAGAATGGCCTTGCGCGCGCGCGCCAAGTTTTAACGGATCACCGCGGCGAATTGGAAGCAGTCGCGCAGGCACTGCTCGAATACGAAACGCTGACCGGCGATGAAGTGCGTGATCTGGTCGCAGGAAAAGGCATCACGCGGGCGGTCGAAGAATCCGCGCGGCCTAAGGTTGTGCCTGGCACGCGCCGCGGCTCGCTTGCGGGGTTGATGACAACAGATGATTAAATCTCGGATGGGATACACTAAAGCCGTATGGTCAGCATCAGTTCTAGAATTTGGTATTCGCACCTAACCTAGTTTTCAGCAGGCGATCTGCTATAGTGCGCGGTGGCAAGATGCAGAATATAATTTTTGCGGCAAAAATTTTCGAGCAGTTCATAACGCACAGCACGCCCAGCTTCGTGGATACCGGTTTTAGGTTTTGTGCCCTGCCACGGCAAAATGTGATGGAGGATGTTATGTTGTTTGCACCAGGCAGCAACCGTTTTTGCTTCCGCCGCGCTTTCGGCGCGCAAGCCGTGATCGACCGTCACCGCCACCACCTGCGCAAACCGATGCAATAAATGCAACAGCGCCATACTGTCGGGACCGCCAGAGGCAGCGACGGCGATGGCGGCGTTATTTTCAAACATCACAATTTGACATTATAACGCTTTGCCAGCTCCGCCAATTCGCCTGCGCGGACGGCGGCGCGTATGTCCGACATCAACCGCACCATGACGGCGATATTATGCTGGGTCAGCAATTGCAGGCCCAAAATTTCCTGTGCGCGGAAGAGGTGATGCAGGTACGCGCGTGAAAATGCGCCGGATGCCGCGTTGCCAAGCGTTTCATCGAGCGGCGTATTGTCCTCTCGGTATTTCGCATTGCGGATGTTGATGCGACCTAACGGCTCAAACGGCGCGAGCGCCCAGCCGTGCCGGGCCATCCGCGTCGGCGACACGCAATCAAACGTATCAATGCCGATCGCCACGCCGCGAATGATTTCCTCAATCCCGCCGATGCCGAGCAAATGTACTGGGCGGCCGGGCGCAATATATGGCATCGCATAGCCCGCAATCTCAATCACACTATCTTTGGTATCGCCCAAACACCCGCCGATCGCTGTGCCGAAAAACGGCCTGGATGCGGTATACGCTGCCGCTTCGCGCCGCAGGTCTTCATACACGCCGCCTTGGACGATGCCGTAGAGTTGCTGCCGCCCGTCATCACTGCGCGCGAATTCTGCAAGACAGCGGTCGCCCCAGCGGTGCGTCATGTGCATCGACCGCGCCGTGTAATCTTTATCGACGTGAAACGGCGTGCATTCATCGAGCATCACAATCAGGTCCGCGCCAAGCTCGCGTTGAATTTGAATGGAATTCTCCGGCGTCAGAAAAATTTGCCGTCCATCCGTATAAGATTGAAAATGCGCACCATCTTCGGTAATTTTGCTCAGCGTTTTGCGGCGGCCAGGCATATTTTTGCGCTTGATTTCCGCGGAAATTGAACCATGCCCCATAGCGAAAATCTGATAGCCGCCGCTGTCGGTCAGCATCGGGCCATGCCACTGCGTAAAATCATGCAGCCCGCCCATTTTTTGCACGAGCTCCGAGCCTGGCTGAATCAGCAGATGATAAGTATTGGACAAAATAATATCGACACCGAGATCGCGCAGGTCCTGGGGTGCACAGGCCTTCATCGCGGCCTTGGTTGCGCAGAAAATAAAATTCGGCGTTTCGATCGCGCCATGCGGCGTTGAGAGTTTCCCAATCCGCGCGCGCGTGGTTTTGTCCTGATGCAAAATATCAAAAGCAAAAGACATTATTTATTCCGCCTTCAACGGCCGCGCCATCAACTGTGTGAGTGCGGCGCCGACGTTCATTTGACCATTCAGCACCTTGGAAACAGCCTCACAGATCGGCAGTTCCACGCCGTATTGCGCGGCCAGCGCCAGTACAGGCGCGACGGTAGTCACACCCTCAGTCACGGATTTACGCGTGGCTAAAATTTCCTTCAGTGTTTTGCCCTGGCCGAGCGCGAAACCGCAGGAAAAATTTCGCGATGACGGTGCGTGGCAAGTGAGCATGATATCACCAATGCCGGACAGGCCCATAAACGTTTCTGCCCGCGCTCCCATTTTCAAACCGAGCTGCGTGATTTCCGCAGTGCCGCGCGTAATCAGCGCCGCACGCGCGTTTTCGCCCAAACCCGCACCGATCACCATCCCTGCCGCCAATGCGAGAATATTTTTCAACGCGCCTGCCAGCGCAACCCCCATGACATCCGCTGAAACATATGGTCGGAAATTCGGCATATGCAGTTGTTCTGCGATGCGTTGCGCTGTGCCTTCATCCTTAGCGGCAATCGTCGCAGCAGCTGGCAACCCGCGCGCGATTTCTGCTGCCAAATTCGGACCGGATAAAATGGCCAGCGTATGAGCAGGTAAAATTTTTGCGATTGCGTCAGGCAGTAGCGCATTGGATGCCAAATGAATCCCTTTGGCACAAATCACAATCGGCACAATGGCAGGGATATCATTTTTTAAATCCGTCAACGCGCCCGGTAAATATTGCGTCGGCACGGCGGCCAAAATTATTTTGGCCTGACGTAAAACAGCGGCGTCCGTCGTAACAAAAATATTTTCCGGCAACACAATGCCAGGTAAATAATCCGTATTCTCCCGCGCGGCAGAAATTTTTGCGGCTTGTTCCGCGCGGCGGCACCACAGCGTAACGGGCTGCCCCCTGCCCGCGTATAGCACTGCCAGCGCCGTGCCCCACGCGCCGGTGCCCAAAATTGTCATGCCGTCAGATGTTGTCATTGCTCAAGAAATTTGCTTGCCCTGTTTGGCATAGCGGTTAGGCAGCAATTCCGCAACATTATGCGCTTTTGGCGCCCCGTTAACGTCCGGCACAAAAACCATCGCATCCGGCCCATAATCCGCGATTAGCTCCCGGCAAATGCCGCAGGGCGACACTAATTGCGGCGCGGCTATGCCTTCGTCATGACGCACGGCAAGAATTGCAGTGATTTCCCGCTCCCCCGCTGTCATTGCGGCGGCGATGGCGCCAGCCTCCGCGCACATGGCGGCGCGGCGCAAATAACTATCCAAATTTACCGCGCTGTAAACTTTGCCCGACGCAGTCATGACTGCGGCAGCGATGACATGCCGTTGGGGCGTGTAACGCGATTTGATGAGGTCGGCGGCAGCGCGATGAAGGGTTTGGAAAATATCATCCATACTGCGTTCTTAGCTTGCCTGCGTCATGGCCGATAGGGGCCATCTGGGCCGAGAATGTAAATCAGGCGGCAAAATCAAGTTAGCGTGCACGCGCTCCATCGCTGCCCAAGCAATCATCGCGGCGTTATCGGTGCAGAGCGCCAGCGGCGGCGTGATAAATCCCACACAGTTTTGTTCAGCTGTTTTCATGAGCGCGGCGCGCACCGTCTGGTTTGCCGCCACACCGCCCGCAACAACCAGTGCGGTGAATATTTTAGGCGATAACTTAAACGCCTGAGAAACACGATCAGACAAAGTTTCTGCGATGGCGGTTTGAGCGGCAGCGGCGAGATCCAATTTTTGATCATCGGTAAAATCCGGCGCGCGCACAATTTGCCGCACCGCAGTTTTCAAACCAGAAAAAGAAAAATCCGCATGGCGTGCACCGCGCATGGGATGCGGCAGGTCAAACCGGTATTTGCCCGGCGCCGCCGCTGCCAACTGTTCCAGCGCTGGGCCACCGGGCCAACCTAATCCCAACAGTTTTGCGCATTTGTCAAAACATTCGCCCGCCGCATCATCGCGCGTTTCGCCCAGCGTGTGATAATCGCCGACGCCGCGCACTGAGATTGCTGCTGTGTGTCCGCCTGATATTAACAATAACAGATATGGAAATTTGGCGTCGTCTGTCAGGCGCGCGGTTAACGCATGACCTTCCAGATGGTTGATGGGATAAAATGGTAAGCTGCGCGCAAAGGCCAAACCGCGGCCATAGACCGCGCCCACCAGTAAGCCGCCCATCAGGCCCGGCCCCACCGTGGCGGCAATGCCATTAATATATGTCCAATCAGCTTTGGCTTCGCGCAGGCACTCAGCCACCATGCGCGGCAGGTATTGCAAATGCGCGCGCGCCGCGATTTCCGGCACCACACCGCCAAAACGGACATGTTCCGTCAACTGGCTGCGCGTAAGCTGCGCGCGGATCTGCCGTTCGCCGTCCACCAGCGCCACCGAGGTTTCATCACAAGAAGTTTCAATACCAAGAAGAAGCATACGCGCGGAATTGTTGATGTGATGCATGTATGCGCCCCATTCCGAATTCGTCAACTCTTTTAAACCCCTTGCGCGCGACCTTTTATTTTCTATGCTACGCGGTATGGTCGATGCCCAACCCACGCGCGCACAAAATTCACCTATCGTATTATTAATTACCGGCTGCGGGGCGATTGTATTGGCCGCATTGGGCTGGATGTTCTGGCAACTGCAAACAGAGCTGCAGCATTTGGATGCCAGGCTGGTAAAGGTAGAAAGCGCCGCGCGTGCTGAGCTGGGACCGCTGCACGAAAAACTCGCCTTGCTGGATGCGCATCTCACAGAAATTTCAAAAACAACCGCGCCGCCGGATACCCAAGCGCTAACGGACAAACTGCAAGAAATCGCAGCGGCACAAACCCAATTGCGGGATGATATGCAACAGCTGCGCAGCAGCAATCAGGATACCCGTAGCGCCAATCAGCAATTGTCCATTACCAATCTACGCCGCGCCGTGGCGAGCGGTCATGAATTCAATGCCGAATTGCTGCAGCTGGATCCGCAATGGGCGGATGCGGCGAACCCTTTGCGCGCATGGGCCACGACCGGCATTCCCACGCGCACGCAACTCGCGGATGAATTGGAAGTGCTGGCGCCCAACTTGCTGAACGTCCCCGACGATAAAAATTTTTGGCATGCGGCATGGCAGCATTTGCAGGATTGGATTACCACCAAACCATTACCCAGCGCAAACGCTAACATCGCCACGATGGCGGGAAAAATTTCGCGTGCATTGTATGATATTGCTCAGGATCAAGTAGATACGGCACTGGCGGTTTTGCCTATAGATGATGCACGATTAACTGGCTTCCGCGCGCAGGCGGAGAATTATATCACCGCACAACAAACCTTGCGCAAGTTGGAAGCGTTGCAACCCGCACCGCCGCCAGCCGGAGCCGCCACCCCATGAAACGCTTCGCCTCAGCCATTTGGATCATAGTCAAAATTATTCTGGTGAGCATTCTAGCAGTATGGATCATGCGCCAACATGGCGAAGTCGCGATGACGCTGGACCATGACGGCACGCCAATGGTTTATAGCATGGATTTGCCGGTGATCCTGGCGGTGTTGGTGATATTGGGATTGCTGCTGTTGGCACTGGCGCGGCTGTATCACAGCCTCACGCAATTGCCTGAACAGATCGCCTTAAAACAAGAACGCAAGCGTTTGGCCGAAGGCTATCAGGCGCTGACGCAAAGCCTGGTGGCCATTGCCGCAGGCGACGGTGCGGGCGCGGAAAAACTCGCACAGCAAGCGGCGAAAAAATTAAATCAGCCACCGCTCTCTCTGCTCGTTCACGCGCAGGCCGCACAATTGCAAGGCGACACGGCTGCCGCTGGGCGGTTTTTTCATCAACTGGCGTCAGATCCCAAGGCCGGATTCCTCGGTCTGCGCGGCCAGTTGATGCAGGAAATGAAACTTGCTCTCACCAGCGGACAGGTGGATGCGGCGCGGCGCCTTGCCGTTGATGCAGAATCGCGCGAGCCGCGCAGCCCATGGGTCATGCAGGTGCGCTTTGCACTCGAAGCGCGCGCAAAAAATTGGCCAGAGGTGGAACAATTATTGGCGCGCGGCATTCAGTCACGCGCGTTCAACAAGGAAGACGGCAAATGGTACCAAGCCGCCTTGCTGCTTACGCAGAGCCAGGAATCCGCTTCGCGTCCCGAAGCGTTTCAATTGGCGCGGCGGGCATGGGATGCTTGCCCGACTTTCACGCCTGCCGCTGTGCGCTATGCGGAACTGTTGCTTGCCGCCGGCCGGCGCAATACAGCGGTGGATATCATTGCCAAAACATGGGTGCGCCTGCCGCAACCGGATTTGATCCCCGCCTGGATGAAGCTCGCGCCCGCTTTTTCTGACACCCCGAACCGTTCGATGGCCAACCTGAAATGGCTGGACCGGTTACTGTCCCGCAATGAGTCTGACCCGGAATCTCTGCTCCCGCGCGCCAAAGCATTGCTCGATGCCAAGCTATGGGGCGAAGCGCGCAGTTTATTGCTCCACCTGCGACAAACACAGGACACGCGGTGTTATGATCTGCTGGCACGGCTGGAGATGGAAGAGAAAAACGATACCGCCGCCGCAAACGCCTGGCGCGGCATGAGCACCGGCAAAACCAAAGCCGCATGGGTATGCAAACACGATAACGCGCGCACGGATACGTGGCAATTGTTGTGCCCAACTTGCGGCAGTTTTGCCTCCCTGCACTGGCGCAACGCAGCGCAGAACCTGCCGGCGTTGCTGGCGGCATAAATCCGCTTGCAATCTTGATTCTGACCTTCGCTTCTGCTAGTTTCACCTCGGGCATCTCCCCGCGGGCGTGGCTTGCGCCAACCCGGCCAGGGCCGAAAGGCAGCAACCGTAACGATTTTGCCGCGGGTCGCGGCGGGGATGCCTTTTTCGTATATTAGAAAACAGAATTTTACGTGTCTTTTTGACTTAGATTGTGCATAGTTAGCCTATGTTATTCGCTGCTGAAGAATTGCCCGTCCAGACCGTCGCCGAAGCGGCCAACGCCAATCATTACCGCGTGCTCGCGCGCAAATACCGGCCGCAGAATTTTGAGCAATTAATCGGACAGGAAGCGCTGGTGCGCACGCTCACCAACGCGATCAATATGGGGCGGCTCGCGCATGCCTGGATGCTCACCGGCATTCGCGGCATCGGCAAAACCACCACCGCGCGGATTATTGCCAAGGCGCTGAATTGCGAACACGGCCCCACCGCGACGCCGTGCGACGTCTGCAGCGCGTGCGTCAGCATCCGCGAAGGCCGCAACGTGGACGTGATGGAAATCGATGCCGCGAGCAACACGGGCGTCGATAACATCCGTGAAATTATCGACAGTGCGCGTTATGCGCCGACCTCCGCACGATACAAAGTTTATATTATTGACGAGGTTCACATGTTGTCCAAAAGCGCGTTCAACGCGCTGCTGAAGACTTTGGAGGAACCGCCCGCGCACGTGAAATTCGTGCTCGCGACGACCGAGGTGCGCAAGGTGCCGATCACCGTTCTGTCGCGTTGCCAGCGGTTCGATCTGCGCCGGATTGAAAGCGCGGAACTGGTCGCACATTTCCAAAAAGTTTTGGCGAATGAAAATGGCACGGCGGAGGCCGAAGCGTTGCGATTAATCGCGCAGGCCGCCGATGGTTCGGTGCGCGATGGCTTGTCGTTGCTTGACCAGGCGTTGGCTGAGGCTTCGTTGGGCAGCGGATCGGCAGACATAAAAACCGATACCGTGCAAAATATGTTAGGCCTCGCCGACCGCGCTGCGGTGCATGCATTGGCGGCGGCAGTGTTTAGCGGCGAAGGCCCCGCGGCGCTCGCGCAACTCCACGAACTCTACCGCGCAGGTGCGGATCCGCTCTTGGTGCTGCAAGATTTGCTCGCGCTGCTGCACACGCTCGCGCGCCTGATCGCCGCGCCGAATACGGAATTGGATTTGTCGGATTCCCAGCGCCGCATGGCGGCGGAATTAGCGGCGAAACTCGCCATGCCCGATGTGATGCGCGCATGGCAAATGTTGCTCAAGGGAATTTCGGACGTCGCTCACGCACCGCAACCGCAAATGGCGACGGAAATGGTTTTGCTGCGGCTGGTCTATGCCTCGCAACTCCCGCCGCCGGGAGAATTGTTGAAAGCGCTTGGACAAAATGAAGGCGGAAACAATTCTGCGCCGCGCCCGCCGTCGCCACCGCCCTCAGGCGGCGGCTCTCAAATGCGCATGGTTTCAGGCGGCGAAGCGCAAAGTTTTGCACCCGCGCCGCAAATCATCAACCAACCACTCCCGAAAACCTTCGCCGACGCGGTCGCGCTGTTCGAACAAAATCGCGAAGCCATTTTGCATGGGCAATTGTACGGGCAAGTGCATTTGGTAAGCTACGCGCCGGGGCGCATGGAATTGCGCCTGGCGCCCGGATTGCCCCGTGATTTCACCGGGCGCATCGCGCAAAAATTGCAGCAATGGACGGGGGCGCCGTGGCTGATCGGCATCAACAATGACGGCGGCGTACCGACGTTGGCCGAGACGGCAACGGCGCAGCAAGATGCCCGCTTGCAGGCGGCGGCGGCTGACCCTATGGTGCGGGCCGTGATGGAGTATTTCCCCGGCGCGCGCATGGTGAAAGTCACCGCGCCCGACATAACCGACGACACAGGAGACGACACATGAACATTCAACAAATGATGAAACAAGCACAGGAAATGCAGGTCAAAATGCAATCCTTGCAGGCGCAACTGGCCGAAACGGAAATTAATGGTCAGGCGGGCGGTGGGTTGGTGAAACTCACGCTCACTGCGGGCGGCGTTTTGACAAAACTGGACATCAACGCAGCCCTGTTGAAAGCGGAAGAAAAAGAAACGCTGGAAGATTTGATTATCGCTGCCCATGCGGATGCCAAAGACCGCGCGGATGAAACCATCGCAGGCGAAACCGCAAAAATGATGGAAGGCTTGAATTTGCCGCCAGGCATGAAACTGCCGGGACAGATGTAGGGTTGAGATAAGGGAGACGATGAGAAAGTGAGATAATTTCTAATCTCACCGTCTCATCTTCTCACGCTATGAAATTAGCTACTTGGAACATCAATTCTGTGCGCCTGCGCCTGCCGCTGTTGTTGCGGTTTGCGGCGGAATATTTGCCAGATATTATTTGTCTCCAAGAAACCAAATGCCCGGATGAATTTTTCCCCGCGACGAAATTGCGTGCGGCGGGTTATACGCATCAAGCCATTTGGGGCCAGAAATCCTATAATGGCGTGGCGATCTTATCGCGCGTGCCACTCACCGACATTCAAACCTACGCGCGCTGCGGCAAACAGGATTGCCGGCATTTATCGGCGCACCTGCCCGGCGGCGCAGCACTGCACAACATCTATATTCCCGCGGGCGGTTATGAAGCTGACCCCATCGGCAATCCAAAATTTCAACATAAATTGGATTTTGTCGATGAGCTCGCCGCCTGGTGGCCGCAACAAACTGCAGGTGCAAAAATCCTGGTTGGCGATTTGAATATCGCGCCGCTGGAACATGACGTGTGGGATAGTAAAAAAATGCAAAACGTCGTGTCGCACACGCCCATCGAGCGCGAGAAATTTCTGGCGATGCAAAACTCCATCGATTGGATCGACAGCGCACGTGAATTTACACCGCATGACCAAAAACTTTATTCCTGGTGGAGTTACCGCGCAACGGATTGGGATGCGGCAAATAAAGGGCGGCGGCTTGACCACATCTGGGTAACGCCGGATTTGAAATCATCTTTGCGCGGCGCGCATACCCCGCGCGACTTGCGCGCCTGGCCGCAACCGAGCGATCACGTGCCCGTGATCTTGCAAATTCAAGATTAACGAGGCACAGAGAAAAATATTTATCAAAAGTTTATAATTTCGTTACTCGGTTGCCATCGCTATTTGCTTGCAAGCTTGCGATAAAAATAATCTTATCCACTTAACGCAGGAGCTCCTACCTCATGATACATGTTAAACCACTGATTATCCGCACGGCGGCATTGGCTGTCTTTGCCAGCAGCCTTGCCTTTGCCGCGCCGTTGTACGCGGCAGCCCGCAACACGCAATCCGACCAAGATATGCAAACTCAAGACCAGTCATCTGGGAAAATGCATGCCAATGGCCGCATGGAAGTTGAAAACCGGATTAAAACGTTGCATGACAAATTGAAAATTACCGATGATCAAGAAGCAGATTGGGAAAAAGTTGCGCAGGCCATGCGTGACAATGAAGCCAAAATCCATGATCTGATCCAAACGCGCCATCAAAATCCAGATAACATGACCGCCGTTGATGATTTGCAATCTTATCAAGAAATCGCGCAGGCGCATGCGGACGGCTTACAAAATCTGACTGCAGCTTTCCAGACGCTATATAATGAAATGTCAGATGACCAAAAACACAATGCCGATGAAGTTTTTGGCCGGTTTGAAGGCCATCGCGGCAATACGTCCATGAAGAAAAAACATCAATAGTTGTCCGGTAAGGAGATCACCATGACACAAATAACAAACCACCTGGACGGCGCACGCTTGTCTATCATAGGGGTAGCCACAGCTGCCCTTATGGTGACAACGTTTGCCAGCCCAGCCCACGCTGCTCGCTTTGTTGACCGCGACTGGCAGCGGCATGAAGTCGTCGCGCATCGCTATTGGCACCATCCGCATTATAGGCCTGCACCCGGCGTCGTGTATGCACCGCCAGTTGTGTATGAACCGCCACCACCGCCTGTCGAAGAATCACCAGGGATTAACCTGATCATACCGCTGCATATTCATTAAATATTAAAATTGCAGTTCATATTAAACCCCGCCTAACAACAAATGTTAGGCGGGGTTTTTTATTATTAATCTTTACAAACGAGTTAAGCTGCTTTTTTCAATTCTTTGAGACGTTTTTCTGCCTGCTCGCGCGCAATGCCTTGCTTCTTTTCGACACGGGCAAAAAACTCGTCCCGGTTGGCTTCCAAATAGCCCAGATCATCATCCGTCAATTTTGACCATTCTTTTTTCACTTGCGCGCCGAATTCTTTTATCGACGCATTGGTGGTTTGCATATTCATGGGGTTAGCTCCGAGTTGGGGGTTAGGTGCTGATTGTCACAACTCCCCCATCAAAATGCGATCCACCAATTTACCTGTTAAGATCAGGATAACGTAAAGATAAGTCAAATAGCAACTGGCGTTAATATCATTGGCGCAGCAGCAGAAAATCGCCTTACCTTAATCCTATTCGGAGCTGGGCAAATGCCATACTCGAATCGGATAGTCAGCGCGCCGCAGCACCCGGAAATTCTGCACCAACCATCGTGCTCGTCGCCAATAAAACAGCAAGAGCGACATATCTTCTTTTAAGCGTATCCATTGTCATATGTATTAGCTTATTTATCGTTCTTTTAAGGCTGGTGTCTATTTAATTGTCAACCGCCAAATACTACGGATTATGGATTCTTGAGATCTTGGTGCCTTCGATGCTGACGCTGGCCATCAAACCTTGCTGATCAAAGATAAACGCATAGGCATCATCCTTCAGCGTGGTTGACGATAGGTTTTTTGCAACGCCGGCATCTACCACCACCACCGTCGGGCCCACGCCGATCTCCCAGCCATGTGTATCGTGGATATACTGGGCCGCTTTATCCGTCATTAAAAACACTGCGTAGCCATAGGACTGGGCACCGGCCTGCAAACCCCAGGACGCCGTGACAGAGTTATAATAACCGTCCACTCGGCCACCTTGCATTAATACCCCTTCGCCGTAAGCGCCGCCAAATACCAGGCCGGCCTTCACAATATTAGGGAAGATCAAAACCGCCTTGGCGCGCCGGGACAGATCCGCCGCCAAAGGATTACCTTCCGTCAACCGATGGAGTGCCGCGTGAGAATCCGCCGCCAACTCCTCCGCCGTGGTGGCAGCATGGGCAACCTGCCATGCCGCCGGCATGATCACAGCCACAAGGACCATCAGAGGGATAAAAATACGGCGTAAGTGCGACATCATAACATTCCTTGGTTAAGTTTTTTAGCATAATCGCCTCAGAAATGTAGGCATTCCCTGGCGAAAACAGATTTCCACTATGTCAAAGACATCATAAAAATCCGATATGTATGTCGGTAAATATCAGAATAATTTTGATAAAATACACACCAAAAAGTACGAACCACTGGGTTTCGCGGCGCAAAAAACTGCGATAAGATTTCGGCAGAACAGGAAATAATGAGCCAACCACTTCGTTTTGCGATTGCGGCGGTTGACCGCTATATAGGTGTATTTGAGGCCTTCGTTCAGGCGGGCTGGCGGCCGGTCAAACTATTTACTGTGCCGATGACGCCGCAGACTGACAGCCACATGGAGGTGGTCGCTTATGCGGAACAGCATAAAGCACAAATTCAACTCTCCCGCATCACCGACCATGACTTGCACGAACTTGGGGAGGCGGGATGCGATATTCTGATCGTTGCCAGTTATAATTGGCGCATTGGCAACTGGCATCCAGCGCTCAAATACGGGATTAATTTTCATCCTTCACCCCTGCCTGAGGGCCGCGGCCCCTACCCTGCTGTGCGCGCCATCTTGGAGGGCCGCAAAAGCTGGGGCATCACCTGCCATAAACTCGCCCCCGAAATTGACAGCGGCGATATGCTCGCTGCCGAGAATTTTCCCATGTCAGAAAATGAAAATCATGAAAGTTTGGATTTGAAACTGCAAATGGCGGCGCGGCGGCTGGCTGGCAAAGTCGCCAATAATTTTACGACGCTATGGCAGAATGCCCAGCCACAGACCGGTGGCAGCTACTGGCCGCGCTGGACCAACGAAGCGCGTCTGATTGATTTTACCATGCCCGTTGAACATATTTTGCGTCACCTGCGCGCCTTTGGTTTGATTGAAAGCTTAGCGCGGCTCGACCATTTGATTGTGAGTGTTAAACACACGGTTGGGTGGCGGGAATCGCACTCTTACCTACCTGGTCAGATCGTGCATACAAATAACCGCGCCATTGTCGTGGCGGCGGCGGATGGTTATATTGGCATACTGGACTGCAACATTGTGCCGGCGGATGTTTTAAAAACCTGACCGTGGAAAACACATGGCTAACCTTATCATTACCATCATCTCGATTGCCCTCGTGGCCGTGGCGGCCATCATGGGTGCTTATTATGGTGGATCAGCGTTCATGCAGGGGCAAACAAAATCGTATGCGGATGCCCTGGTCTCGCAAGGGGATCAAATCACCGCCGCCTGGACTGTTTATGCAACGAATAACAGCGGCAATTTTTCCACCCTTTCCGCTTTATCAACGCTGACCTCGGGCACCACATCCGCTTACCTGACAGATATTCCGATTCCGCCACGTGCGATTGCAAACATTTCTATTAGTCCCTTCACCAGTACATGGCAAATGATTAACCTTTCGAATATTTTTGGCAGTAATGGCTATGATGCTGTTTATATAACTCTGACAGACGACAAAAACGGTTTAAACGTTTGCAATTATGTTGCACAAATCGCCGGCGGCAGTTCCGCAAGCCCAACCCCTGTATCTCCGGCTGACTTGACGACGACAATCACACGTAAATTTGATTGTGTTTTCTATGGTGCCGCTTCAGCGACCAGTACATCTGCTACGCTCAAGTTCATTTATTATCGGGCTTATTGAATAACCCTATTGCGTACTTAGCGCGGCGGCTTAACGCTGTATACCACATGGAGCCGCTACCCAAACTTCCACCGCCTATCAAGCGCCCAACAGGCCTAAAGCTTCTGCGGATATGGCGCCAGCGGTTTCGGGAAGGCTTGCTGACCGTACTGTTAGTGGTCCAAATTTTTATTCTTTTCATTATGCCAGCTGTACGGGCTTCTGGGGTGCCAATCCCGCAGATCGCGATCACGATTGTCTTGCTGACTTTCGTCTCCCTGGCGATTGCATTGTCGCGTAGCCGCATTGCAATTGTGACGCTTGTCGTTTCAGTGATCCTGACAATCATTGGTCTTATCTGGAGCAGTACAGAGCCAAATCTTTTAACCGATTCCGTCGCTGCGCTCGGCCAAGTACTGAGTCAGCTATCATTGTTAGGAGCTGTGGCAAGCGCCGTTTTCGGCCCCGGCCGTATCACCTATCACCGTATTTTGGGGGCGATTGTCATGTATCTTGGCATCGGCATGATTTTCACCAGTTTAGATATGCTGTTGGTACGTACTATTCCCAATGCTTTTACGCATTTGCCGACTAATCCGATTGAACTGCGTGAAGCCTTAACTTACTTTGGATTTGGCACGCTTACGACTGGCAGTTTCGGTGACATTGCACCCCTGCATCCGATCGCACGCAGCCTGTCCAATCTGGAATCGATTTGCGGACAATTATTTCCAGCCACGTTGCTGGCGCGCATTGTCAGCTTGCACGGTACCAGCAAATAAGAGAAGAAATTTATCTAGTAATTAATAAAACAATGAGTGTGGGCGTTTTTTACGCTATATTTATTTTTTCGATTTTCTTTGTTCTATTTTCCTTATAATAACCAGAATATAATTTCTTCTTACTCATCAAACTGGAGAATGCATGATGCCAATCAAAAAATCTTTTAACAAATCTCTTGCCCTGCTGGCATTATCCGGCGCAATTTCTGCTTTTCCCATCCTGCCTGCGCATGCACAAAACAGTACTTCTTCAGCCAATGCCACAGGATTCTCAAATCCAACCAATCCGACTTCCACCAATCCTGCTTCACCCTCAACGGCGCTGAACCCCAATATGACGAATGGTAGAATTTCCAGCTATAACAATACAACGAATGGTTCTGTGGGATATCCAAACAGTTCTGCAGGTGTTTTAACCAACAACAACGGCTTTTCCACCAACACAAATGCCAATATTGCGAATTCGCCGTCTGGTAGTAATTTAGGCACAAGCAGCAACATTGGCGGCCCCATCGGAAACGGATCTAGCGCCGGTGCGACAGGCAGCGTTGGTGGCGCAGGCGCAACCGGCACTGGCGGCGCTGGGGCAACAGGAACCGGCGGCGCAGGCGCAAGCAGATAGCATTCTTATAAAACATTGGCATCACATACATAGATATATACCTATGTATGCGATGCAAAATACAAATGCAAAACGCATCTACGCTAACTAACAATTAATTTACGCGCGCACTCTTCGTAATTTGATTGCACTTTCCAGTAGCCAACTCCGAAACTGCTCAGTATTTTTCATGCAGTGCCGAGCACATGTATCCTCTTTGCCGATTTTAATGCTGATACCCTGCAAACGATTAATCATGCGGAACCCGTCTTCATCTGTCACATCATCGCCCACAAAAATCGGCACCTTCCCTTTAAAGGGCACTTCTTTCAATAAGGCTTGAATTGCCGTACCTTTATCCGCACCGCGCAGCCGAATTTCACAAACCATTTTTCCTTTTTGCAAACGGAATTCTGGATATTGTGCGACTAACCGTGACAGCTTTGCCTCCACAATTTTTTCCATCTTTGGTGCCTGGCGGTAATGCACGGCTAGGCTTAGGCCTTTATATTCCAATAATAATTGCGGATAGGCGCGGTGAAAAAAAGTGATTTCATTTTGAATGGCAGTGAGCGATTGTATATTTTCTTCCACCCTTTCAATCGCCCCATCCACATGACGCAGTTCCAAGCCGTGTTGACCCGCCGCGGTAAATCGATACGGCCAGCAAAGACGATCAATATCCGCGATCGGACGACCGCTGACAATCGCAAGCGCACCGTCTAGCGGTTTCAGCAATTCCGATAATGTTTTCAAAACGTCAGCGCGGACAATCGTGCGGCTTGGCGTCGTGGTGATATCCGCCAGCGTGCCGTCCAGATCCAGAAATAACGCTGAACCAGCGCTCAATAGCGGAAAAGATTCAAGAGCGGGAGGGAAAGAAAAATTCATGTTGGCGCACCCTACGTAAGTGTTGAATGGTTTTTAATGTTTAAAACCGAGCACATAAGTTGTCGCGGCTGAAGCACAGCGTTTTAATAAAAAAACTGTAAGTTAAAAATATTATAGCGTTCTTGTTGCTAATCCATCACAACATACCAACGTGTTTCTTTTTGAATCTGCCTGCTGAATAATACAAAGGCATGCCATACTATGGCGGTAACAAAAAACGCCACGCCTACACAATTTCAATGCAATTGAATATGATTCCTGCATCACGAATGTTCAGGAGTATTGATGCGTATTCGCATGTTGCACGTAACAAACATGCAGAAAATAACCGTTTTTATTGGTGCCCTGTTAGCGATCCTATGCTTCTGGCATGCAGCGCATGCAGGTTTTGTGATTACGTCTGCAATTATAGAATTCAAATCTGATGGCCCGCGCCACCAGGACATTGAAATTGTCAGCCAGCCATCAGGCGGCAATCAATATATTGTCTCAGAAATTAACGAAATTTTAAATCCTGGGCAACCAAATGAGATACGCCAACCAGTAAAAGATCCCACGCATAGCATGCTGTTGGTGACACCTGATAAAACCGTATTGGCGGAAGGTATTGGTCTTATGCGGGCATCGGCCAAATGGGATGACTTTTATCGCCTTTTACAACGCGCTTTTGGTAAAAAGAATGAGCAAATGACGTTAAACATAGAAGAATAGCATACGTAGCGTATTCTAAAATTGCAGCAACTTAAATTGCACTACCTTAAACTGGGACATTACTGGAACAATATAGGTTCTAACGGTAGGTTTATTACCGGTAGCAACCGCCTCGTAGATGGTAGCCTATTAGTTCGGCGAACTCGCGCCAAAGTGAAGAAACTTTGCCTATGAAGGGATTACAAATAAGATAACGTGGTTTCCGCGATCAGCGCTTCTTCATTTGCCGGAATAACTAAAACTTCGAATTTTGAGAGAAAGCTTAATTGTGTTTTAACCGCACTGCGCAATGCAGCATCATTTTCACCAATGCCACCCGTAAAAACCAACGCATCCATACCGCCGAGCACAGCGGCCATTTTGGCAATGTTTTCCACAGTGCGTGCGGTAAAATAATCAATCGCAAATTGTGCCTGTGGATTTTGC
>Ga0206891_10015_pt1 | contig 17403 bp, 10 predicted proteins | sample Alteio_BWOrgHeat_55_FD_153246 | JGI IMG/M metagenome (GOLD analysis project Ga0206891, IMG submission 153246) | Enriched cells from forest soil in Barre Woods Harvard Forest LTER site, Petersham, Massachusetts, United States - Alteio_BWOrgHeat_Nextera7 ...
AAAGCATTCAAAACGCGGGTGAACAAGCGTTGGCCTCCTGAAATGCGTGACGCAAAGTGAATTCGGCAGTCGGGATCAGCCGGATCACCCTTGCTCACGTTGTGGTCATTATCGCCCTGTTCGCCGGTGCCGGTTGCGCTTCTGTACAAGAGAAGATTCCGTTTGTGCGCGGGCGGTACCGGGATCGCAACGAAGGCTTTAGCCTTCTTTATGATCTCGCAACCAAGCAGCGCAACGTGGATAAGATCCTCGTCCTAAAACACGTCAACGCAAGAACGGAGAGCGAGATCAAGGAGATCGCGCAACTATTTCACCAGGCGCAGGAAGAATTCGATTCATTTGCGCGCCAGGATTCCAGCCTCAACTTTCAAGCCACACATTTGCCGGCACTGGAAGAGAAAACTCGCGATTCGATTCAGTCGACGACCACCAAAGACCTCCTTTTTTCCACTGGAAAAGATTTTGAATTAAGACTCCTGTTGACGCAGGTCCAGGCGCTGAACTATGCCTCCCACCTCGCCAACGTGTTACGAGATAAAGATTACAACAGAACGAGAAAATCTTTCCTCAGCGAGTTCTCAAAACAGTGTGACCAGCATCACCAGAAGGTCATGCAACTACTTTCATCGCTTTGAGCCGTCTACCCCGCAGCTACCAGAACTTCAACCTGGTGTTCCCGTCGGTCATCGATCAATGGAATCGTATTGTCGGAGAGCAGGGTGCCATCCGCGGTTATACGGATAGCCGGCGCCGTCTTCCCTTCATCCTTTTTCACCACAATGTGATAGAACGTCTCGCGATAGCGGTAATGAATCTTGAACGACCCCCAAGCGCGCGGCAAGCGCGGGTTCATACACAACTTATCTACTTCCAACCGCAATCCGATCAAGGTTTCCACAATCAATCGATACATCCAGCCGGCCGAACCCGTGTACCACGTCCAGCCGCCACGGCCGGCGTGTGGCGCCAACGCGTAGACGTCCGCCGCCATAACGTAAGGTTCAACTTTGTAGACATCCACTTCACTTGGATTGGTTGCGTGATGAATCGGGTTGAGCATGGAAAATAATTCCCACGCACGCTCAATGTCCCCGAGTTCGGCAAACGCAATCACCGCCCAAATCGCACCGTGCGTATACTGGCCTCCATTCTCGCGCACGCCAGGGACATAGCCTTTAATGTAACCCGGCTGGAGCGTGGATTTATCGAATGGCGGATCGAGAAGTTGAATCAGCCTCGCTTCGTGTCGAACAAGCCGTTGGTTTAGTGCATCCATTGCCACGCGGGCCCGTTGTGGGTCGGCGGCGTTAGAAAGCACGGCCCAGCTTTGAGAAATTGAATCGATCTGGCATTCCTCATTCGTCGCCGAGCCGAGTGGTGTGCCGTCATCGAAGAAGGCGCGTCGGTACCATTTTCCATCCCAGGCGGTATGTTCGATATTCAGCCGTAAACGGTTCGCTTCCAGCATACATTGATTGGCGAATATCCCATCGCCTTTGCTTTGGGCTAATTTCGCGAACTGTTGCAACACGTGATAGAGAAAGAAAGCCAGCCATACGCTTTCTCCCTTGCCCTGATGGCCGACAAGATTCATACCATCATTCCAATCCCCACAACCCATCAGCGGGAGACCGTGCTCGCCGAATTTCAATCCATACTTGATCGCGCGGATGCAGTGCTCATACAGCGTACCGGATTCTTCCGACCGGTGCGGTAAATCATAATATGATTCCTCGTCAGGATTGACCAATCGCCCTTCCAAAAACGGAATGCGCTCCTCAAGCACCCCGGTATCGCCCGTCGCCTTCACATATTCACAGACCGCGTAGGGCAACCAGAGGTAATCATCCGAGAAATGAGTGCGCACCCCGCGACCGCCGGGCGGATGCCACCAATGCTGGACGTCGCCCTCGCGAAACTGGCGGCCGGCACACCGCACCAACTGTTCCCGTGTTGCCCAAGGCGCGGCATGGATCAGCGCCACGGTGTCCTGCAGTTGATCGCGGAAACCATACGCGCCACCCGACTGATAGTAGCCGCTCCTTCCCCCGTACCGACAGGCCAGCGTTTGATACTCCAGCCAGCCATTCGCGAGAATGTTCAAGCTCATGTCAGGGGTCTCCACGTACATGACGCCGAGCGTGCGTTTCCAGAATTCCCAAACGCCACTCAGCGCCCGCCGCGCACTCGCCACATTGGCAAACCGCCGCGCCAGCTGTTGTGCCTCTTCAGTATTGCGTCCCGCACCCAACACGAACACTACCTCGCGCTCTTCGCCTACGGCCAAATCCAGGGGAACTTGCACAGCCGCGCAGGGATCGAGGCCCGCTCCCGTCCGGCCCGAAAGCTGCGAGAAGCGCATCGCCGCGGGATTTTCCGGCGTGCCATTGCGACCGAGAAATTCACGGCGGCTCCCGGTAATCGTGCGCCCGGTTTCGCTGACATTCACGAACACAACTTTTTCCGCAAACTCGCGATTGTACGCGTTGCGAGCACAGAGGGCACCAGTGCTGGGATCCAAATCGGTGACAACGTGCATCAAGTTCGCCTGTCGGGATTCTCCGAGTACCAATTCCCAATAGCCAGTGACGGATACGCGCCGCTTGCGTCCCGACCGATTACGCAATTTGAGGGTCATCAACTTAACCGGCGCATCCATGGCAACGGTCACGCACAATTCTGACTCGATACCGCCGTCAGCGTATTCGAAGATACTGTATCCGAAGCCGTGACGGCACACGTAGGAACCACTGCCGCGCACCGGCAGTGGTGTCGGCGACCAGAATTGCCCCGTCTCTTCATCGCGGATGTAAAATGCCTCACCACTGGCGTCGCAGAGCGGATCATTGTGCCAGGGAGTAAGCCGAAACTCATGGGCGTTATCCACCCATGTGTACGCGCCGCCACTCTCGGAAACCACCGTACCAATTTGCGCACTGGCCAGCACGTTCGCCCAGGGAGCTGGCGTCACCTGCCTTGGGCCAAGAGTAATGACATATTCGCGCCCGTCGGATGTGAAACCGCCAAGCCCGTTGAAAAACACGCGCTCGCGTTGCTGCGGCGGACGGGGGATTTCGGGAATGATCGATCTCGTAACTGAAAAACGGGGGATTTTCCGCTCCACCGGCGCCCGTCGCTCCACTTGCTCGGCCAATGTCTCGGAACTGTCAGTCAGCACAACGCGCGCAATTGTCTGCAATAGTACGCGATCTTCCTCGGATAATTGCTCACTGCGCCGCAAGAAGATCCCACCGGGCTTGTCTAACAAATGCGCCTCAGTGGCTGCGGCAATCAGGTTCAGCAACCGGTCCTGCAACGCCTGGCGATAGCCGTAAAAATCCTCATTCAGGATTACCAGGTCCACCTCCAATCCCTTTGCGCGCCAATAGGCGTGGGCCTGAAGGATCTGCCTGACAAAGTCGACGCGGTTTACATCCCCAATTCGCAGCAGCACGATCGGCAGATCTCCCGAGATGCCAAATCCCCATAGGCCCGATTGCCCGCGATGGTTGCGCGCCAGGATGCTGGAGCTGGCCCGATGAAGTTGATTGGCAAAGAGTACCGAAGCGGCCAGTTGACCAAATTGTTGCGCGTCCGCTTCCGTCGCCCGTAGATTCCGCAACACAACCTGACTGTGCGACCAGGCCATCTCAAACGCTCGTGCCGCAAAACTGGGATCGCGGTATTTATCAATCAACGTCAGGGCCGCGTCCCGGGTTTCCGCCATGCCGGTAATAAGATGGACGTTCGCGGACGTGTCCGAATCAATGATCACCGCTTGTCGAATCGCCACGATCGGATCCAGAACTGCACCCGCAGTATCAGATAGGGGCGCAACCTTGTCAAAAGCCCGCGGATTGGCAACCGTTCGGCCACGTCCAATAAATTTCGCATGGTCCGTCTCGAATGACGCGCTGCCCGAAGGAGAACCCTGCGTGGTTATCAAATGAAACATCCAAGGTGGTGTTTCGGCAGGCGAACGCGAACGGCGGGTACACAGCACTGCGTTTCGATCACGAAGGATTTCGGTTTGTACGAACAAGTTGCTGAACGCCGGGTGAGCCAGGTCGGCGCCTTGCGGGGCGATAACAACCTCCGCATAACTGGTCAGTTCAACGGTGCGTCTGTTGAGCGAACGATTCGTGATCGTCACACGACGGACTTCCACATCATCTTCCGGCGAAACACTAATTTCCGTGTGAGTGTCCAGATCCTCATCGCGGCGGCGATATTCGGCGCGACCCGGGACAAAGATTGCTTCGTAATTTTTCGACGGCCGCAGGGTTGGTTGATAGGCAGTGGACCAGAATCGCCCACTGGCTGTGTCACGCAAATAGCAAAACGTGCCCCAGCAGTCGCGCGTGGCGTCTTCTCGCCACCGGGTGACCGCCAGTCCCTTCCATCGACTATATCCCCCACCCGCGTTGGTGGCCATAACGTGGTACCGACCATTCGAAAGCAAATGTGGTTGCGGGATCGGTGTATCGGGCGTCCTGAAGACACGCATCATGGTCTCTTGTTCGCCATAATGTCTGCGCGAGGTGGTGACTTCCGGGGCATGCGGCCGCAGCACGGCCGCCGAGTCTGGAAGGCGCTCGTGCAGCAAGAGATCCGTCGCCTTGAAATAAGGATCGGACAAAAACCGGCGCTGCATGGGACGGCTCAATAGAGCATGCCCCACGGAAAGCAAGGTCATTCCCTGGTGATGCGCCATGAAATTTCGGACCGTGAAACTGCTTTTGCCCAAGGGCAACCGGCCCGGCGTAAAATCAATGGCCTCGTAAAATCCGTAGGCGCCGCAATAGCCGTCTTTTGCCAGGAGTTCCAGATTACGACAGGCTTCCCGCGGTGCGACCATGAGCGCCAGCGCGGAAGCATAGGGCGCGATTACCAGATCTTCACCCAACCCGCGTTTGAATCCCAGCCCCGGCACACCAAAGGGCCGATATTGGTAGGTACCGCTGGCATCGGTCGCGCTGTAACAGGATTCAGAAATCCCCCAGGGCACATTTCGCTGGGCACCGTACTCGATCTGGCGGTCCACGACCGCGCGATAGGTTTGATCGAGCAACGTGTTCTCGTAAGCGGGCAGGAGGATGACCGGCATGAGGTACTCGAACATTGACCCACTCCAGGACAGCAGCGCCATACTGCCGTCAACGCGGGTAAGCTTTCGCCCCAAAGCAAACCAGTGGTCCTGTGGCACCTGATTCTGCGCGATGAGAATAAAACTCGCCAACCTCGCCTCGGAGGCGAGGAGATCGTAGTAGGAAGGATCCAGCCGCCGGTCGATGATGTTATAGCCGATCGAGAGAAGATCACGGGAAGCATCGTACAGAAAGGAGAAATCCATCTCGGCCTGTTCGCCGCACCGTATGGCCAAACCATCAATCCGCTTGAGATAGACAACCGCCGAATCGCCGCCATCGAAAAGTTCCGCCACTTCCGCCAAGGTGGGAGTTCTTTTGAACCGATGAATAGCGGGCCCAAGCAAGGACAGATTCGCCGCGGCTTCACGGCATTGTTGCTCAAAGGCCCGCGCCCACCATTTGTATTCCGTATCCTCTTTCGCCGGGAGGGTGGCGATCAACGCGGCTGCATTGCGGCTGAATTCCTGCAGCAGATCCAGCGAAGCCGTGAGGGGCGGAAGGGACGATGGCAGCTTTTTCCGCAAGCTTTCCCACGGGGCGGACGAACCGGACAGTGACGACAAGATGGTCAGCGTATCAGCAAGACCGTCGAAAGTGCTTGGCGAAAAAAACGGCTGGGACTTGAGCTCCAAAAGACCGGCACGCAGTGTGAATAGAGCGCCGGCGAGGTTGCCGCTATCGACGCTTGATACGTAATGGGGAGGCAAAACCTTCAGTGCGCGGGTGTCATACCAATTGTACAAATGACCACGATAATGTTCCAATTTTTCCATCGCAGAGATTGTTTCGTCAGTTCGATCCAGCAACTGTCCAATCGTGATATAACCGAAGTCGTATGCGGCCAAATTGGCCAGCAACGCCATTCCAATATTCGTAGGGGAAGTGCGTGAAGCCACGGTCGGAACCGGAATCTCTTGAAAGTTGTCGGGCGGGAGCCAGTTCTCTTCCGGACCGACAAACATTTCAAAATAGCGCCACGTCCGGCGTGCAACGAGACGGAGAAACGCGCACTGATCCTCTGTTAAAGCGCTCGTTGCAACGGCAATAGGTTGGCTGATCCACCACGCAACCGAGGGCGACAGTAGCCATAACAGCGCCAAAGGCGCGCTCGTCAGCAATTCCTCCGGATTCGCGATCACGAGCACCGCCAGCGCCGTCAGGCCCAGTGCCGGGGCGATCCAAATCTCTTGATGAAATTCTGCCAGGGTCTCACGCGCATTACGGCGGGAATTATCACGTGTATGCCATAACAGCAAACCGCGCCGCGTAAACAACATCCGCACACCGGAACAGAGGATAGCGTCGAAGTTAACGAAGGCATGATAGGGCAACATGGCCAGATTCAACACAGCGAGCGCTAGTTGCCGCGCCATGGACTTCGCAGCGACATCCAGATGGATTCGCCAGGTCCGGTCTTGCGGTTTGCGGACAGCTTCAAAAAATGCCGACACCAACATGGGAAAGCCAACCAGCGCAATCACGAGCAACGTCCAAAAACCATGGGGCTGCGGCGCGATTACCCAACCAAAGAACAACAATGCCAACATCGCCAGTGGCACGAGACTTCGTCGCAGATTATCAAAAACCTTCCATCGCGCCAATCGGGACAACGCGTTGGGTTGGCGTTTGCCGTCCGCTCCGAGGACACGTGACCGAAGCCACCCGGCAATCTGCCAATCCCCGCGAATCCAGCGGTGACGCCGGCTTACGTCGACCAAATAGCTGGATGGATGATCTTCGTATAATTCCACGCTACCGACCAGCGCAGAGCGCGCGTATCCGCTTTCCACCAGATCGTGACTGAGAATAAGGTTTTCCGGAAAGCGTCCACCGACGGATCGGTGAAACGCTTCCACGTCATAAATCCCTTTGCCCACATAAGAACCTTCGCCAAAGATGTCCTGGTAAACGTCGGATACTTCATGCGTGTAGGGATCGATCCCCACTTCGCCCGCACTCAGGCGTGAGAAATAGGAGCGACTCGCGGCGACCAGTCCGACGAGCGTGCGGGGTTGCAGAATTGCGTACCCCTCAAACACGCGTCCAGTTTGCGGGTCAAGGTAGGGCCGGTTCAATGGATGCGCCATGGTCCCAACAAGTTTGTAAGCCGTGTCACGGGGAAGCTGCGTGTCGGTGTCCAGGGTGATCACATAACGGATCGATGGCAGCACCGAAAGATCACCAATGATCTCCGAGAACGGTTCACGAGAGCCGCCGCGCAGGAGAGAATTAAGCTGTTCGAGTTTGCCGCGCTTACGCTCGTACCCCATCCAGATGCCCTCGTAGGGGTTGTGAACACGGGGGCGGTGGAAGAGGTAGAAAACGGCGGTCTTATCCAGCGCATATTTTTCATTCAGCGTACGAATGCCATGCCGGACCACTTCAAGTAATTCAGCATCCTGGGGCTGGGTTTCCGTGAGAGCATCTGAGAAGTCGGTTAGCAATGCGAAAAGCAGGTTCGGATCGCGATTGCCAAGATACCGGACTTCGAGATCTTCAATCAATTGTGCCGCTGCCTCCTGACTGGTCAATAGCGATGGTACGACCACCATCGTTTTCTGATCCGCCGGTATGCCCCGTGAAAAATCCAATTGCGGCAAGGATTGGGGAGGAATCAAAATGGTTGTCAATAAATTGATCGCGGAAATCGCTGTTTGCGAAACGGCCACCAGCGTGAGGATCGCCAGGAGGGAAAAACTCCAGGGATTCAAGTCGAATCGCGCGGTATGCGTCATCACCCAGGCACTTGTTCCCGCGGTGAGGAAAAGAATCGGTGCCAGGTAGGCGAAGAGCGGAAACCGGCGAACAGTACGCACGATGAATTGTTTAACCGACGTCCGGGCCTGGACGATGCTCTCCAATGCCGGCCGACCCTTATCGACTAAATAATAGCCCACGTGGGCTGAACGCGCCTTTTGCCCTTCCCGGCCAGCCGACGTATTGGCCAGTTGAACGGCAGCTTCTGCGATTTGTTGTTCGGCGAATCGGGAACGGTGCGCCAATTCTTCGATGCAGTGACGATAACGGTCACGCGTTTCGAAAGTCATTTCAGCGTAAATGGCAGCCGGGTCACGGCGCAACTCCTGTTCGGTGAAGCTCATCTTTTCGATGAACACCCGCCAATCCATAGCCCCCAAAAAGCGCAGGCTTGCGATACTGTTACCTATCGAAACCTGATCAGCGGCCAAGGACTGGCTATCGGCCCGCAGGAGATGCTCCATGTTCAAGCCCTCCTCGCCAAGACGGTGCTCCACCCACCCCAACACAAACGCTAACGCGGAACTCTGGCCTTGAAGCTTACCGAAGAACTCCTGAACAAAGGGACTCGTGAATGGCGGATTGGACCGTGCCATCTCGGCCAGGAGATCCGGCAACCCATGGGGATCTCGCTCGGCCACTGCCAGCATACGATCCGCCCAAGTTGTCGCCAACTCACGCTGGCGGCGTCGACCGGCCAGGTGAGTTGCGACCCACTGGGTATTCTCAATCAATGCCAGCCGCAGCATAATTGGCACTGCCCACAACTCACCGAGCCGCAACGGCGCCACACTTTGATAGGCCGACACAAATGAACCAAGGTTCTCCTCATCGACACGACCATCCGTGTGCGTAATCAACTCCATGGCGATATCGTAGACGCGCGGATAGCCCGCCCGGGGCCCGTTTTCCAACCGCGGCAATTGTCGACTGTAGGCACGCGGCAGATGGCGGCGCGCCATGATAATTTGTTCCTTAATGAGGTAAAAATTATCGAGAAGCCATTCCACCGCGAGATTGACACGGCGACCGCTCGCAACGGCAGCCACCGTCAACTCGTAGGCATCTACCAGGATGGATTCGTTCTCCGCCAGTCGGCGGTGCAGTTTACTCGGCCCGCGGGTTTCAACGACCTTATGGCGGCCCGCCAGGTCCCTCGCATGCGCTCGCAGCTGGTCGAGATTAAAGAGTTCGGCCCGCAAGACCGGGTCGACAGGTTTGCTGGATCGCTCATTCCGATCCGGAATCCATGCGTCGCCGCGTGGATTCCGAAATCGGAACGCTTGTTGAATCGTTTCCCAGACCATGTGAAAAGTGTATCACAAACGGTCTGACAGCAAAGAAGCGCCTCCTTTGATAACGGCACAGACAACAGATCAGAGGCCCGCGCTTCCGGCGCCTTCGTTACTGCACGGACGAGTCTTTCGGCTTCACTTCATCGATACGGACAACACTATTTTGTCCATCTTTATCTTCGTAGGAAACCTTCACCTCGTCGCCCACATGGACTCCGAGCCTGTCCAGCCCGTTGGCATTTTGGAAGGTATGGCTAATGAGCGCCTTTCGGACAGTGATCGTGTTGTTCGTTGAATCCATCGCCGTCACTTCGCCTTGATACTCGGAGATGGAATTGGTGCCGGCAAGACCCGTTTCGTTGCCGGAGAGTGGCTTGAGCAGAATGTTGTTCTCAACGCGCGTTACGCCGGCTACCTGCTTCGCCAATTGCCCGGCCTTCTTCTTGGCGTAGTCGTTGTTGACGAAACCACTCAACTGAACAACACCTTTGTAGGTTTCAACGCCTACCTGCATGGCACTGACGTCCTTATCAGTGGCATAAGACGCTTTGATTTTTGCCGTGATCGTACTGTCATCAATGGCTTCGCCGGTACTTTCGTGTGTCGGTGTGCTCGCGCATCCGGTCAAGGTTACCGCAACTGCGCAGCCGCTGATTCCAATTATTGAACCAAGGACAATTGCTCTCATTCTCGAGTCTCCTTCCAGTTGTTTTATCTTCACCTGTACGGATAGCGTGACACATTCCTTTTCGTCGGACAATTGGCACACAACCTGATCGCACCTTGGGAAGAGCACTGATCGCGACCACCTCCTTTTTCCGAGGGGCTCTTTGAGGTAAAAAAGCATTATGGGAAGAACCAGGGTTTTTCCGGCCCGCCTAGGAGAACCTCGGATGGGTATTCCGACGATGGCTGAGGATATCGCCAGTACTCTGCCCGATTGCATTCCCAATGGGAAATGCGGAACATGAGGGAGAGAAATCCCAAGGGGATGTCCAGTGCCAATTGCATCACAAAAAGCATCGCCTCTTCTCGTCGGGCTTGTGTTGGCGGCGGTGTTCTTCTGCTTGTACTTTACCCGTGAATTCATGGTGCCAGTGGCGCTTGCCGGGTTCCTCGCATTTTTATTGGCCCCCATTGACAAGACCCTTCAGCGAATGGGCTTGCCGCGCAGCTTGTCGGCTGGGCTTGCCACGGTGTTCTCAATTTCGGTGATCGTGATTATCGCCTGGGGGATTGCTGGACAGGTGAAGGGATTTGCAGAGCAATTGCCAACCTACAAGGGCAACATCAAGAAACGGGTCGAAGACTTGCGATGGGACGGCAAAGGTACCGCCCTGGCCAAAGCCCGGGATACCGTGGAAGAGGTTATCGGTGAAGTGGCGACCAACACGCCGTCAAAGAAATCCGCGTCTTCACCTATCCCGGTAAAGGTCCAAACCGATAGAACACAAACTTTGCTATCCATGATATCCCCGATATTGGGAGCGCTGTTCAACATCTTGCTGGTGAGCGTTCTGGTGGTATTCATGCTGCTGGAACGAACGGAATTGCGCGCGCGGGTGATCCGTTCTTTGAGTGAGAAACGCAAGGGCGCCGCGGGCGAGGCGCTCGATGAGGCAGGTCAGCTCGTCGGGCGTTATCTCCGGGTACAATCAATTGTGAATGCATGTGTGGCAACAACCATTGGTGTTGCTTTGTTCGTTCTGGGTGTTCCTTATGCCTTATTGTGGGGCTTCACGATTTTCGTATTGCGGTTCATTCCCTACATTGGCATCTGGATTGCCGCAACTCTACCACTGGCGGTCAGTCTCGCCACTTCATCGAATTGGTTTCAGCCGTTGGCGGTCATGGGGATTTTTGGGGTGTTCGAACCTTTGGTGGGGCTGGTACTGGAGCCCATGCTCTTTGGTCACACTATTGGCATCTCGAAACTCGCGATGCTCATTTCGATTGCTTTTTGGACCTGGCTCTGGGGACCTGTGGGGTTGTTGTTGGCGACGCCATTGACCGCCTGCGTTGCGGTGATCGCCAAATACATCCCTGAACTCAAGTTTATCGCCGTGCTATTGAGCGATAAGCCTGTGACGTAGCGAAAACCGGGCCTGCAGTTAATGTTTTTTCGGCCAAAGCCGAATTCCAACCAGGAGATTCTCGGATTGGTCATCTAAGAACACTCCAATTCTTTCCCACATATGACTTGGGCGTTTTCCTAACTGAGAAACGGTCTTGCACCGATTGTCGGAAATGAATGTTGATTCTATGCTCATTGGCGAAACGAAAATCAACCAACGAAAGGATTTCGATGAAACCACGAAACAAACACTCCCGACAACGAGCGTCCGGCGAAAAGACCAAATCGTCCGGAAATGGCCTGAACTCCCTGCGCGATCTCTTTGTGGAGGAATTGCGCGACCTCTACGATGCGGAGAACCAGCTTGTCAGGACGCTTCCCAAAGTCGCCGCTGCCGTTTCCTCCGCAGAATTGAAGGACACCATCAAGGCGCACCTCGAACAAACACGGGAACATGTAAAGCGGTTGGAACAGGTGTTTAAGGATGTCGGCGAGCAAACGCGCGCCACGCATTGTGACGCGATGGAGGGACTGCTGAAGGAAGGCAAGAAAATGACGGAAAAACACGGCGAAGAAGCTGTTGTTGACGCGGGGATCATTGCGGCCGCCCAACGGGTGGAACACTATGAAATCGCCGGGTACGGTTGCGTTTGCGCTTTCGCCAAACGCCTGGGTTATGACGAATCGGCCGAGCTATTGGGCCAGACTTTGGACGAGGAAAAGAAAGCCGACGAGAAACTGACCGAAATCTCAGAGTCTTCGCTGGAATTGGACGAACAAACGGTTGCGTAAAACCAACCGCCATAATCGAAGGAGGAAAAGAGTCATGACACAACAGCAAAAGCAATTTGAGTGCTTGGAATGTGGAGGCCGGTTTAATTCGGAAGCCGAATTACGCGACCACGAAAGAGAGTGCAAGAAGCAGTCGATTGAACAAGAAGAACGTCACGGCCCGGAGCAAGAAAAGTCCGAAAGCACAGCGCAGCGCCGCCGGGGCGAGGATCCGGGCAAGCAACGCCAGGACGAAGGGCAACGACGGCACCAACCCGTCGGTACGCCGGGGCAGAAATAATTTGTCGTAAACAAAAGACGATCCGGACGTTCGCATGGAGCGCCCGGATCGTTCAAGTTTTCGCAAACCAAGAAGTGCTCGAGACCGTACCGCTGCGAGAGGAGCGCGTTTTTCGCTGGGGACCGTCCGGTGGCGGGGATAACAGACCTGGCTTGTAAGGTATGGAACAGATAATCACCGCGCCACCATCCTTATCGTTCCGGTAATTCAGCTTTCCGTTAATCAAACTCGCGCGATGCTTCATAATCCGCAAACCGATTCCCGCCGACTCACCGACTTTGGGACTCGAAAATCCAATTCCGTCATCCTTGACGGTAACAGAAAGGTTCCTACCCGCCTTGGCGAGAGTAATCACAACATGCCTGGCTTGGCCGTGTTTGGAAGCATTGAGTACGGCTTCTTGAATAATGCGGAAGAGTTGGAGGGGGATGGTGCCTCTCAAGTCATCGAAAACACGCTGGTTGGACTTCACAACACAGTGCACGCCGTACACCTTCTGGGTTTTACAGGCAAGCTCTTCCAGGGCCGCGCTCAGTCCCCGATTCTCCAGGCCGACAGGATAAAGACCGTGGGCGAGGGCCCTCGCCTGCTCCACGCCTTCACGAATCAATGCTTCCAACTTCTCCGCCTGTGGCGCCTGGGCAGGTGAAACCTTCGCCAAGGTTTCATGAAAGGCGGATATCTGGAATGCTATTCCCGTTAGGTGCTGGGCGAGGCCGTCATGCAGCTCTTGCCCAAGTTTGAGCTGTTCACGCTCGCTGGCAAAGGCCACCTCGTGTTCCAGGCGTTTTCGTTGAACGACCTCTGCCTGGAGTTTCTCAGCAAGATCAGCGCGTTTTTGGATCAACGCCACCCGGTCATTCTCTGCGGCACGGGCCCGCTTCAATTGGGCAATAATCCATTCCACCTGCGCGGCCGCGGGAGGTTGACCGTTTTTATTGAGTTTGCCGTTGAGGATCAACGGTGCCTGGTAGAAAAAGTTTGGATAAACATGATCTCCAAAGACAGCGAGAGGATGGGTGTGCAGAGCTGCCATGATCACTTCCGGAGAAAGTCGGCTGCGATTATATTGGCAAATGATACGTCCGGGAAAACTCGGGGCAAACAGCGTGTTGATCGTCGCCTCCCAATGTTCGAGTTGGGCGGGAGTGAAGTCCGGCCCAAGAATCCAAGTCATTTCAACCGCAAACCGAACGCCCTTAAAACCAGCTTTGGACGCTTCCTGGATTAACCCGCGAATCTGAAGTGACTTTTTTGCGGAGTCCAACTCTCCCGGCTGGCGCCATTCCCGGCGGGTCCACAGTTTTAAGCGACCTCGCCCGGATTCCTGGCCGACATTGATTCCGCCGTCACGAAGCCGGCCGGACAATTCGTCCACGGTCTGATCATCGGCGATATACAAAAAACCGCTCATTCTTCGAAAGCCCTTCCTGGATGAAGGGAATCAAGGCCGGCATTTGTTCGGCGGCATCCTTTTCGTAGAAAAGGCATAAATGATCCCCTTCTTTCAGGTTCATCATTTGTGGTGCCAGCTCGGATTTCATAAATGAGAATTACACGCAACCAGAAATACTCAAAACTCCACCAACCACAGTCTCACAACCAGAAGGATGGAGGCAAGCGGCTGCTCTGCTAATGTTTCTTTAGGAAGCATTCCTAAAGAAATGAAACGTCTCGAGTGGGAAGGAGCCGACGGAGCTGAGAGACCTGTAGACCGCCACACAGTGTAAGTCTCGTCCCCTACTGAACGCCCGTAGGTACTTTCCCCGGTATCACAATCAGATTCCACCCGATTGAGAGCCTCCTGGCTTTGCAGGATGGTAAAGGTAGGAAGATTGCAGAATAAAAACGAGTTCGAGGCGGTAACTGGAATTGGAGCTTTTCACTATGAATGGAATAACAACAGCACAGAGGAGCGACGGAGATCAGGACATACCTTGGAGACCTCCCTCTCCTCTCGGCCCCGAGATGAACCGACGCAAGTTTTTGAAGCTATCCGCGGCCACTACCGTTGTTGCGGCAACAGGCGGACTCGGATGGGCGGTCGATAAAGAAACGGACATTCCGCGGCGAAAACTCGGCCGCACGGGCGAAATGGTTTCCATGGTCGGGCTCGGCGGTTTCCACCTTGGGCTACCCAGCGAGGAGACGAGCATTCGCATCGTTCGTACCGCGATCGACAATGGAATGAACTTCCTGGACAATTGTTGGGATTACAATGACGGCGCCAGCGAAATCCGCATGGGCAAAGCGCTGCGGGACGGTTACCGGGATCGCGCCTTTCTTATGACGAAAATCGATGGCCGAGACAAACTGACGGCGCAGAAACAAATCGACGAATCGTTGCGCCGGCTGCAAACCGATCATCTCGATCTGCTGCAATTGCACGAAGTGATACGGCTGACCGATCCGGATCGCGCCTTTGCGGAAGGCGGCGCCATTGAGGCCCTCAAAGATGCCAAACAAGCCGGCAAGACGCGTTTTATCGGGTTTACGGGTCACAAGGATCCGCACATTCATCTCAAGATGCTGGAAACGGCCAGTGCGCACGGTTTCCGTTTTGATACCGTGCAAATGCCCCTCAATGTGATGGACGCGCATTTCAACAGCTTCGAAAAGAAAGTACTGCCCCAGCTTGTTTCCATGGAAATCGGCGTCCTCGGCATGAAACCAATCGGGAGTGGTGTCATTTTGGAAAGCAGAACCGTCAGCGCCGTTGAATGCCTGCATTATGCCATGAATCTTCCAACCAGCGTGGTGATTACCGGCTGCGACTCCCTGGCCGTTTTACAACAAGCTTTGGATGCTGCCCGTGGTTTTCAACCGTTGAGCACGGATCAAGTCTCCGCGCTGCTCTCGAAAACAGCCGGGGCCTCAAATATCGGACAATTCGAGTTGTACAAAACCTCCCCGCGCTTCGATAGCACGCAGCAGCATATCGAGTGGCTCGGGTAAAAAATCACGTCTTACTCAAAGCAGCCTATTAAATCCTCGGATAACTTCCTAGAGCAGTTTCGGTTGCGCTCCGATTGCCCCGAATTCCAAAGCGTAGGTATAATGGAGCAATTGGAGAATCGGCGAAGACAAATAGAGGTTGCTGTACGAGTTAAGGGATGTGCACCACGAAGTTCCTGACGAGGAGATACATGGCATGAAGACCGCCGCGCTTTCGGACGAAATAACTGATTCCATCCCGGTTGCCGAGGCGATCAAGCCCTCCAGCAACGGCGGCTCGTCCAACGGGGAACACGACCGCATGCAGCAGATTCTCCACGCCATGCTGGCCTTTCGCAATGGCGACTTTAGTCAGCGCTTACCCGCAGAGTGGACCGGCGTTTACGGAAAATTATCCGATGCCTTCAACGACATTTTGACCACCAGCGAGCGCCGGGCAAAAGAAACGGCCCGCATCTGCCGTAAAGTGGGCAAGGAAGGCAAGCTCAAGCAGCGCATGATCGTGCCGGGGGCCGGCGGCGGTTGGGCTGATGAAATCCAATCCATCAACACACTCATTGATGACCTTGTTTGGCCCACGACTGAAGTGACTCGCGCCATCGGCGCGGTGGCCAAGGGCGATCTGGGCCAAGCCATGGCCTTGGAGGCTGATGGTCGCGCATTGGAAGGCGAGTTCTTGCGCTCCGCAAAACTGGTCAACACGATGATCGATCAGCTCTCCGTATTTACATCGGAAGTGACGCGGGTGGCCCGCGAAGTCGGCACCGAAGGCAAACTCGGCGGTCAGGCACAGGTTCGCGGCGTTTCCGGGGTATGGAAGGACCTGACAGAATCGGTCAACCAAATGGCCGGTAATCTTACCGGACAGGTCCGTAGCATCGCTGATGTGACCATCGCCGTGGCCAACGGCGATCTTTCCAAGAAGATCACCGTGGATGTGCGTGGTGAGATTCTTCAGCTCAAAGAAGCGATCAATACGATGGTGGATCAACTCCGTTCCTTCGCATCCGAAGTGACACGCGTCGCTCGCGAAGTCGGCACGGAAGGCAAGCTCGGCGGCCAGGCGGCAGTGCCCGGCGTGGCAGGTACCTGGAAAGACCTTACCGATTCGGTCAATGCCATGGCCTCCAACCTCACCGGCCAGGTTCGCAATATCGCTGCCGTTACCACAGCCGTGGCGCGCGGCGACCTTTCGCGCAAGATTACCGTCGATGTGAAGGGCGAGTTGCTCGAGCTCAAGGAGACCATCAATACGATGGTAGACCAGCTCAATGGTTTTTCATCTGAAGTAACCCGGGTGGCGCGCGAAGTCGGCACGGAAGGCAAGCTCGGCGGGCAAGCCGCGGTGCCCGGCGTGGCGGGTACCTGGAAGGATCTCACCGATTCCGTCAACTCCATGGCCTCCAACCTCACGGGTCAGGTGCGCAACATCGCGGAAGTGACCACCGCCGTGGCCAGGGGCGATCTTTCCCGCAAGATTACCGTGGACGTGAAGGGCGAAATCCTCGCGTTGAAGAACACCATCAATACCATGGTTGACCAACTCAATGGATTCGCCTCCGAGGTCACCCGTGTAGCCCGCGAGGTCGGTACCGACGGCAAGCTCGGCGGGCAGGCCGCAGTGCCCGGTGTGGCGGGTACTTGGAAGGATCTCACGGACAACGTCAACTCGATGGCTTCCAATCTCACCGGCCAGGTTCGCAACATCGCTGAGGTGACAATTGCCGTGGCCAATGGCGATCTTTCCAAGAAGATCACCGTCGACGTGCGTGGTGAGATTCTCGAACTCAAAGATACCATCAACACGATGGTCGACCAACTCAATGGATTTGCCTCGGAGGTTACGCGTGTAGCGCGGGAAGTCGGCACAGAGGGCATACTTGGCGGTCAGGCAACCGTGCCTGGCGTAGCGGGTACCTGGAAAGACCTCACGGACAATGTCAACTCCATGGCCTCCAACCTCACCGGCCAGGTCCGCAATATCGCCGACGTGGCCACAGCCATTGCTCGCGGTGATTTGTCGCGCAAGATCACCGTGGACGTAAAAGGTGAGATTCTCGAGTTGAAGAACACCGTCAACACCATGGTGGATCAACTCAA
>Ga0206891_10197_pt1 | contig 17395 bp, 18 predicted proteins | sample Alteio_BWOrgHeat_55_FD_153246 | JGI IMG/M metagenome (GOLD analysis project Ga0206891, IMG submission 153246) | Enriched cells from forest soil in Barre Woods Harvard Forest LTER site, Petersham, Massachusetts, United States - Alteio_BWOrgHeat_Nextera7 ...
TTTTGGACTCTCTCCTTTTGGAAGAATACAAGCTCATCCAAGGCAAAATTGACAATCTGGGAGAGTATAAATTCAAGGTCAGGTCGTGGTGTTTTACGATATTGACGGGCGGATTTGCCGCCATAAAATTTTCTGGTGTATTAGAAGATTATTCGTTCAGTCCGCCCATGTTGCTTCTATTTCTTCCGGTAATTGGAGCGTTTCATTTGGTCGAACTTCGACAACATCAAATAAGCAAGCGTCTTGGATTTAGGGCTGCGGCAATTGAGCGAGAATGGCGAAGCATTGGGCTTAGCTTCGAGCGTCGTTCATTAACTCCACAACTTGCGAATCATTTAATTCAGGAAGGACGAGAAGAAAACAGCCGTTATTCAATTCGTTCTCGATGGAATTCATTCTTCCATGGGCTGGATAAAAAACTTTATTATGAAGATTACAAAGAGCCGGACGAGAAAGTGGAAACGCCCACCCACTTTCGAGCAGCACCACAAAATAAAAAGACGCCACGACCAACATCATTAATGGAGGGTTTAATTGTTAATGCGGAAGATATTTTTTATTACGTCCAGTATTTTATCGTAATTGCCGTCGTCGGTATTTTTTCAACCGTTGCCCTTTTGAAACAACAACCTGTGCTAGCACAAACTGCGATTGTGGTGAGACTCAACACCAATGACTTCCAACTTTTTGTATCTCGGACAAATTCGGCTGTCACGGCATACCCAACCACAAACTTTCAAACGGTTGGCGTTTTTTCGCCCAATCAAGTTGTCACAAATGTCGATGTGACGAACACAATGCGCAATGGAGAACAAAAATGAATCTTGAATTGCTATCCGTAGTAAGGGAAAAACTGGAAGTGTTTGAGGCTGCATCTCCCTATAATACGAGGGAAATTGAGACTTGTATGGAAGCTTTGGCAACTCAAATTGCCCGATTGATGGAAGCGGACGAAGACCGACTGGATTCTCTAGCCGACGCAATACAAATTCTTAAAATTGATAAGGCATCCAAAAATGACATGTGTGAAATTCTCGACGAACTTCAAGTTGTTATTGATGCATCTGATTACGATGGCACAGATGAAGATGATAAAGAAGACAGTATCTCAAATCTAAAAACTGATTTCTATTACCTTTTGACAAAGGTGTTGGACAAGTTGGAGCTAAAAAAATGAAGGCGCATTCTACCAAATTGAAATCGTTGGTGTTGCGTAGAATCAGAGCCGCAGGAATGAATTGGAGCACCTTCAGTAATAGCGCGAACCAGATTATTGTGTATGGCTCTTACGCATTGTCTGCGAATACAAGAACGTCAGATTTGGATATTTTGTGCATTGGAGATGGCAATCGTTATAAATCTAGCAAACTTCATATTGTCTGGATTTCAGAGCAACGAACTTGTTCCAAGCAGTGGCTCGGCTCTGAGTTGGCGACGCATGTTGCGACACATGGAGTATGGATTAAGGGCAGTAATAATTGGGCGCATCTTACAAAACCCAGTCGCGCCGCTATCAAGCGGAAAAAAAATAATATATTGTCCCGCCTGAATGCAATGCAACGTCATTGGGACAAATTGCATCCTAGGTTTCAGACCGGCCAACTCACCAAGTTGCGCCAAGATTTGCAGCGTTACCAAATGATGCGGCGCGGGCAAGCTCCGCTGCCGAAAACCCTATTGGATGCCGAATGGCGTCAATATAAGAACCCAGATGGATGGGCTGTTCTACTCGTCAAGAGTTCGCCTCTTACTCGACTCATAAGGAAATTCCTTCTTGAAAAAAAAATTTCAAGCCCATGAAAAAAATCATCGTTTCAATCTGTCTGCTAGGATTTCTGTTCGCCTCGCGCAGCACATCACTGGCATGGAGCGCAGCCGGACACATGGAAATCGCCGCCATCGCATACCGCGACCTCTCTGCCGCTAATAAAACCAACGTCATCGAAATTCTTAAGCACCATCCCGATTGCCAGAAGTGGAAGGAAGCCTACGCAGCGAGCCTGTCAGACTTTGATTTTGATACATTTGTTTTTATGAGAGCCAGCACTTGGCCAGATGAAATAAGACGTAAGGGCAATCCGTATGACCACCCGCTTTGGCACTTCATAGATTATTCTTTAGAACCGCCTACGTTCCCAGACAAGCCGAGCCCTTATCCCACCAATGATATTTTATTTGGCATCAGCCAGTCTGAAAAATTCATCAAAGACACAAACTCAACGCCTGAAGTGCGGGCGGCTTATTTGAGCTGGCTCATTCATTTGCTCGGAGACATTCACCAGCCGCTTCACTGTGCCACGTTGGTCAACAGCAACTATCTTGCACCGTCAGGAGACAAAGGTGGGAATGATTTTTTTGTGAAGCCAGCGGATGCAGGGGTAAATTTACACAGCATTTGGGACAAATCTTTGGGAGCAACAATCAATTTCAGAACGGAGCTCAATTACGCGATACAAATTTCCGCAGACCATCCGCGCTCAAGTTTAACGGAACTGGCCAAAGACAAGACGCCGGTGGCGTGGAGCAAGGAGAGTCGGTTGATTGCGATTGAGAGTGGCTATCTGCATGGGAGTCTTCAAGGCAGCACACAAGCGGATGATGCTCCTGCCCTGCCTGTGGGTTATACCAAGAACATGAAAACGATTGCGGAAAGACGGGCGGCATTGGCAGGATGGAGGCTGGCGGATGAAATCCGAAATGTCGTCAAACCTTAAATGGAAAAGCACATTAAATATCTAAAGGAAATTTAGAAATAAATAATGGGAGAACCTTTTGATGACAAAAGAAATTCTATATGGCCTTATCACGTCGGCTTCAGTTAGTGGCATTTGCACTTTTATAATTCAAGCTTGGATAAAAAGTAAATTTGAAAAGGAAAGTGCTTCTCGCAAAGCCAAATTTGAAAAGGAACTTGAAATCCAAAAAGCCGACCTAAAGGCTAAAGCAGACATTTCCCTCGCTGAACTAAAGCATACTTTTGAGGTAAAAAATATAAAGCTTACAAAAGTTTTTGACGAGCAGGCCGCAGCCATCATTGGCATTTACACTAATATAAGGAAGGTGCTTAACGCAGCCGATGAATACACAAAACTTACCAAGGATTTATCAAAAGAAGAAAAGCACGAAAAACTGGGCAGGCTTGGAAATGAAATTGATAATTTTTACGACTGTTATCTGCCTCGCAAAATCTATTTGCCATTAAGAACAGTCGAACGAACAGATAGTTACTTAAAATCTTTGCAAATGCTATTAATCGCGTCTCGGAAAGCTGATGAGTTGTTAGCCGAAGCTCCACTAATTACTCAAGACGGCGGCAAAAAATACTATGACCTCAAAACAGAATTGGACAGGCTTTCGACTGAAACACCTATGCTTCTTCTTGCACTAGAAGCCGAGTATAGATTGCTTTTAGGAATGTCCCCAGATGAAACAAAATCGCAATGATTTTCAACTGAACGTTTTCAAGATGAATCTTGATTTGAATGACCAACGATGTCTTGAAGCCGCAACTGGTTGGTTGGAACTCGGCAATCATCTTGAGGCGAATGAAGAGTTGGAAAATATCACGCCACAAATGCGAGCACACCCCGCCGTTTTGTTGGTGCGCTATGAAGTTTATGCAAAAGCAGAAAAGTGGGATGGCGCATCTGAAATCGCCGGAGCTTTGGTGAAGCTTTTGCCAGAACAACCTTCGGTCTGGATTTGTCTGGCCTACGCGACCCGACGCAAGCCGAATGGCGGCATCCCTGAAGCAATGAAAATTCTTCTTGAAGCCGAATCAAAATTTCCGCGTGTATGCCAGTTTCCTTTTAATATCGCCTGTTATTGCTCGCAGAAATTTGACTTTGAGGAAGCCGAAAGGTGGTTAAAAAAGGCAATTGCGATAGACGAAAAAACTGTTCAGAAATTGGCGATTGATGACCCAGACTTGTTGCCGTTGTGGGACAGCATGGGTGGAACTTTGTGGAAGCGAGTATGACTAACGATAATTCATTTTTTCGGGAATAACTCCCCTGACCCCACCCGTTGGATTTTTGGTGTCTCCATTTCGACGAGGAATCAAATGGAAATGGCAGTGCAAAACGGTCTGTCCTGCTGCGATGCCCGAATTTACCCCGAAATTAAAACCGGTTATCGAGCGGTCTTTTTGAACCAGATGCTTTTTCCGAATGTTCGCCAGTTGCCAGACGGAATCAATTTCCTTCTGTGAGGCATCGAACAAATCAGCAAAGCTTCGTTTCGGACAAATCAAGGTATGCCCCACTGAAACTGGGTATCCGTCCAGAACGGCGAAAGCATTTTCGTTCTCCAAAATCCATTCCTTCTCGAAGAACGGAATTCCGACAGGTTTTTCCTCGCCTCCGTATTGTCTGAAATCGGTGTCGTCCTTATCGCCCTTGGTGCAGTTGCATTTTTCGCACAAGGCTTGCAAATTTTCGTATTCGGTCTTGCCGCGTTTGGAGCGGGGAATGATATGGTCGATATGTAGGGGAAAATCTTTGTTGGATGCGCCGCAGAGGGCACAACGACCCTTCGCTTCCTTCAGCACCCGAAAGCGCAAAACATCGTTGATGCCTTTATTGTCAATGAGCCGATAATCCCAGATGCTGATTCCGTTCTTGATGATGAAATCTTGGAGTTTCTGGTCACAGATTTTCCGCAGTTCAGCTTTTTGTTCCAGTGTCAACCGTCCCACCGATAGCGAGAGGAGATTGTCCTGCTTGGTGATGACTCCATGCCGTTGCAGAACTTTTGCGGGCATCTCTTTGATGCGTTTTTCGTAGTAGAGTAACTGGCTTTCATCTTGGCTCAAAAAAATCCTGTGCCAGTTGCCGAACTGTGGCCGACCCGCCGGAGTCAATTAGAGCGCGTATCAGCAAGGGCTGGTAAATGTGGCTCATGCTCATTTTGTTGAGCAAGAAATCTTTCAAGCTGGTGAAGTGCATGGTCATTTTCGTTTGAACTTGTGCTTACCCCTTGGGCATAAACCGCGAATCATCATCTTGTTGAGGTGTGACCGGCTTGGAAACGGGTTTGCTGGGGGCTTTGGCGTCCGCCACGGCCTTTTGCAGGGTTGCATGGAAGATTTGCGGCGAGCCAATGAAACGGAGGGGAAAACTCGCACCGCCAACGCTAGTTATTAGAATCGTCCCAAATCCAAAAAGGCGTCCAAGAAGAGGTTCAAAAATGAAAATCGTTTCAACATTCTGCAAAGGCAATTCTCCAGCCATGCGCGATAAAAACCCAGTGCGAAAAATCAACCTCTGGCTCGTGAGCGTGATTTCTGAATGTGAATACGCAAGCCATGTGACCAATAGCACTGTCCCGCCAATTGCTAAATCGGGCATGAAAGCAATCAACCAAATCCAACCTGTATGCACTTCCTGATGATTAAGTTGGCTTGTCATATTTGCCGTTAAGTTTAGGAAAAACAAAATTGGTATTGCCCCCACAGTCAGGAAAAACACGGCCAACAAAGCGGGAATAAAGACTCCCCAATGCAAACGCTCTCTTGCTAGTGTCGTTTCTTTTCGTGTGGTTATCATGGCAGCTAATTCTTTATATGTTGCTCAACTTCTTTTAGTTATTCGATTATTTCTTTGGCTGCTTTTTCTTTCGACCACAAAATTTATTTTAATTAGTTCTCGCGTTTTTTGGATTCAATTCGGTGGCTTTTTTGAAGTCGGCCTGCGCGCCGTTTGCGTCACCTTTGTATTTTTCTAGGTTGCCACGTGCGACATAGGCTTGGGCAAAAGCGGGTTTTAGTTCGATGGCCTTGGTAAAATCCGCGAGTGCTCCAGCAAAGTCATGTTTGGCCTGTTTTACAGCCCCACGCGTAAAATAGGCTTCGGCAAAGTCAGGCTTAAGTTCAATGGCTTTGTCGTAATCAGCCAGCGCACCGCCCCAATCATTTTTTTCAGATTTAACAGCACCGCGTCCGTAATAAGCGAGAACATGGTTGGGTTCGATTTCAATGGCCTTGTTGTAATCTGCCAACGCGCCGTTCCAATCGCCTTTCTCTTTCTTCACATTGCCACGATTATTGTAGGCGAGAACATAGTCGGGGTTAATTTCAATGGCTTTATTGTAATCTGCCAATGCGCCGTCCAAATCGCCTTTCTCATCCTCCACACATCCACGATTGTAGTTGGTAGCGGCTTGTGCGTTATTGAACAGAACGGCAAGTCGTGCCCGCTCGATTTTTGCCGCCAAAGAATCTGGGAATTTGTCTTCGATGACTGCAAACCCCTTGTCCACCCGTGTCCAAGATACGCTGTCTTCCCTGAATGGATTTTCAAAATAAGCGGGCTGGTTCATGTTCCATATCACTTGGGCGTATAGCATATCACCATTTTCGCCGCCAATTTTATCTGCCGAAACTGTCAGGTCGTTTTGCCATTCGCCTTCACTTCCATACCATCGCGGAAGAAGATAGACGACCCGACGATAGTAATAGCCCTCACAATCAGGCTCGGCTTTGATTGCTTCATTAAAAATTGTATTAAATCGAACCTTATCAAGTTGCGCACCCAAGGCGGCTCTCATCAGGACACGCCAATACATCGGACATTGTTCTTTTTTGGTTTTGGCTTCGTTCAAAATTTTTATAGCCTCAATGAGCCTTTGTCCAAATAGTTGTGAGCCTTCACTCGACACCGTATAACCAGCACCTCTTGCTTTCCAAGCGTAAGCCACCAACACATTAGCCCATGCCACCTGCGGGGTTATTGAATCTGGTTTGGCCACAGCCCAGCGTCCTATGTCCGATAGGCGGGTCTCCCATTCTTCATCAGAACTGCCATTTGATGGAACGAGTCCGTCATAGGCACAGGTTAATTTCCAAACACCATCTGCATAGCGTTCTTTTGAGGAACGGAGATTTGCGGCCAATGCGTCAAGTTTATCGTAATCCTTTGCTTCGAAGAGAGCCAGTGATTGCATGGCGATTTCGTTTGTCACGATTGCTTCAGGGGTTTGAGCCAAATCGGGTGCATGATTCAAATCAGGATTGAGTCCAATGGCTTTGTTGTAATCAGCCAGCGCACCCCTTGGGTCGCTTTTTTTATATTTTCCGCTGCCGCGACCAATGTAGGCGGCAAAATAATCAGGTTTAAGCTTGATGGCCTTATCATAATCGGCCAACGCATTATCAGTGTCGCCTTTGGCCAATTCTTTGGAAGCTCTTTGGCAGTAATAGGCGGCATTGTATCTCAGAATAAAAACCAAAGCGACAATGGCCAGAAGAGCCGCAGCAGCGGAGATGAAATATATTTTAACTTTCATGCAAGGCATTGGACGGTTTTCATTTTGATTCAGCAACAAAAAAACAATCTGTAAAATCCATTGTTCCCTGAATTGCGTCCGCAAACATTCTCCCGTAATGTTTCATCGTCGATTCATGCGATGCTCATTTTTCATCATTGCGAGCGCACTAGCGGTGTTCTTTGTCACTCCGCAAGCCGACGCCACGATTGACGCTTCGTTGCAAATGCAGCTTGGCAATCCCAGCGGCGCAATCACCGACACCAACAATCACGACCATTACCTGATTCAGCGCACCGTCGAAGCCATTGATTACAGCGATAATCTGGGCGAGCCTGTTTGGGCATCTTGGGATTTAACGACCAACGATGTCGGTTCGAGCGGGCGTTCAGGCAGCTTCTTTACCGACACAAACTTGCCGCCGAATTTCTACCGCGTCACTGACAACGATTACAACGGCGTGGGAACAAACAATTTCAATCGCGGGCATCTATGTCCATCGGAAGACCGCACAGACAACACCAACGACAACAAGCTCGTCTTTTTCATGTCCAACATCATGCCGCAGTCGGCACAGAACAATCAGGGCGTATGGGGAAATTTTGAAGATTATTGCCGTTCGATTGCAGCATCAAACGAGTTGCTCATCATTTGTGGCGGTAGTGGATTTGGCACAAAAACAATTCCTAGCGGCAAAGCCTACATCCCCTCAAACACTTGGAAAGTTGTCGTCTGCGTTCCCTTTGGAAGTGGCACAGCATTAAGCCGCATCACAGCTAACAATCGCGTCATTGCTATTTCCATTCCGAATGTGACGAACGGATTGAGCAGTGATTGGCACACTTACGTTGCGTCACCACACAAGATTGAGCAGGACACAGGCTTTACTTTCTTCACCGCGCTACCAACGGATGTTGCAACCAAATTTCGCGCAGAGGTGGACGGCACACCAAGTTTTATTGGCGAAAATATCACCAATAACCAATTCGGATTTACGGTGAACGGCTGGAGCGGGACAAATTATGTCGTGCAAGCAACGACAAATCTCGTTTCAACAAATTGGATTTCACTGATAACAAATGCCGCACCGTTTCAGTTTGTGCAATCCAATGCAAATGTATTTTCGCAGCGATTTTACCGCGCTATCATCGCACCGTAGATTCAAGCACTTGGTCTAAATTGAATTCTTTCATACAAGACAAACACGGCTGGTCATACCGTATCGCGGAAGGCGGCTCTGAACATTTCAAACGCTTTCATATTGAATCTAACGACATCCGCATTGGATATGTAAATTTTCATTTTGAAGGTGAAGATGTTTTGTTTATTGATGATTTCTGCATAGAAAACAAGGCCGTTTTCCGTCCGTGGTTTTGGTTCGGCTTTATTTCTTTTCCACCAGTGCGCTGGCGAACCAGAAGTTTTCGGAAGCGAGGTATCGGCACGGCAACAGTTCTATTTCTCGCCGATTATGCACGTTCTCAATCTGCCAAGCGAATCGAAGGCAAAGTTGTGCCGCGTGACACCGACGCCTACCCAGATTTGTTAAATTGGTATCGGCGCAGAGGTTTCACGGTCATTGAGAACGACAAAGAAACAAAAATTTCGCTAGTGATTTAATTAAATTGCTATTTCATGTTCGCCAGTCCGTGAGCAATAAATTAAAACCACTAGAACCACCCGACAGCATTCACTATCAAGCGGCTATCGGCTGGCTCGAATTAGGCGATATGGTTTCAGCCAATGATGAGTTGGATGAAATTTCGCCAGAAAAGCGAGTGCATCCCGCCGTTCTATTTTTACGAAGTCAAATTTATTTCAAAGCAAGAAAATGGGAAATGGTTGCGGAAATTTCCGAAGCTTTGACAAAATTATTGCCAGAAGCTCCCGAAGTTTGGACGGATTTCGCTTACGCCGCGCGCCGAAAAACGGGCGGTAGTATTTCAGAAGCAAAAGAGATTCTCTTGGAAGCCGAGCCGAAATTTCCGCGTGAATATATTTTTCCTTACAATCTTGCCTGTTATTTTTCACAACTGCATCAATTTGAGGAAGCTGAAAAATGGTTCAAAAGGGCAATGACAATTGATGAAAAAACAGTCAAACAGACTGCGATTGATGACCCTGATTTGATACCACTGTGGGACAGCATGAGCGGGACTCTTTGGAAAAAAACTTAAGGATGCTCGGTAAGACGCTCTCCTGCCCAAATGAGAAAGTTATTTATCGCAGCGGCATGGACAATGAAAACAGTGCGTATTTGGAAAAAATTCATATCTGAAACAGCATCTTCTTTTCGATAATTTGAATCATCACTCTTGATTGAAAGGCTATCGTCGGCATGATAATTGACAGCGCAAAAATTGTGTGAAATCAAATTTATCGAAGAAGGTTCAATCATTCCCGTTTCCAGTGGGATTTTAGACGCTTCAAAATCAGCTTCAAACAATTGTGCCGTTGTCACAACCACAGGAATTGACCGACAAAATGAACGCGCATTAGTTTCCTCATAGAGGCTCATTTTTTCCATCAAACCCGAACTACCTTCAATGACCTGCCGAAATGCCTGTTCAATTCTATCAGTATTTGATGCCCTTTCCGTTCCTCTTTTCAATCCTGCTTCCAAATAATAATTAAAAATGGGAACATTTGAATCCACCGTGCGAGATATTTCGTGCTTATATGTTGCGTCTAAAGAACCTGTTCCCGATTGAAATTTCCGTTGCTCAACAAATGGCTGTGACCGTGCATGGTCTTTGTCAAAAAACAACCATGTCTTATATTTCGGATTTGACCGTTTGCATTCCAAACAAATAAAAACATTCCTTTGCGTGATATGATTTAAGAGCAAATCAATTCGAGTTTGTGACCCATCAGCCGCCGTAACAGGATATTCATTTGCCAAGATTTTCCACGGTTGCGCTGCTTGCTTTGTAAAATCAATTCCATTCTGGATTGCCTCTCGGATTTTCTGTTGGAACAGAAAGCCTTGTTCGTTTAACGCATCCGCCGCTTCTTGTGCGCCGAATGTCGGAGACAAATCGTTTTTTATTTGTGGTTTGCTCATGTTGGAAGGCTGTTGTTCTCTAATTGTAAAACAGCACGCCAGTTTCACGCAAAAACTGAAGAACATCCCACTTTCTATAATCAAAAGTTCCTGGTCTAAATATGCGTTTGTATCTTTTTGAAATTCTACTGGCTTCGGCATCGGTTAGTCCAAATGTCGAGCCTAAAACTTTTGCATGGTTGTAATCCATAATAAGAAGACCCGAATCACCAAAACCAAGCCGCTCCATGTTCAATTCGTGGTAGCCAAAACCGAGAAAACAAATCACCTTACTTTCAGAAAGAATTTTTTTTGCTTTTGTAAATTGAGGTTCGTTCGCTATGCCTTCGTGAATAATTTTAATTCGCTGGCTCGCTATACCCAAAGTATTGGTGGTAATGCTTGTGTGGTATGCTCGCACAAGTCCCTTTTCTAAATCAGGCAGTCCACCGAGGTCTCCGTGCAAATGAATTATCGGTATAGACCTTAACATTTCGACACATTTTTCAGTAGGTCTCCCGTATAAATTTTTTAAGGCTGTCAAAAGAAAATACTCCAATGAGCGGTCATAATTAAACGTCAATATGCTTAACTTATTTTCGTTAAAATCGTCAAATTGCGTATTTAATTCGTTAAACAAATACTCATACCAACTATTCCCATCATGCTTAAATAATTCCCATTCATTCTCGAACGAAATTAAGGCCATTGCTATTGCGGTCTTGCCTATTTCGATAAACTCTTCCCTGTGTTCCAAAAATGAATCCACAGACTGCTTCCCGCTTCTCAATAATTCATTGTAAAATTGAATAATTTCATTCTGTTTATGCCCAAGCGGAGCAAAATTTTGCATCTGATTCGAAAGTGAGGATGGATGCGTTAGCGACAAGACTTGCTGCAATAATTGATAGCCTGTCGGAAAACGAAACGGCGCACTTGCCCCCGCGCCAAGAATCAGCGTTGTTGGTTTTATAATCATTTAGGCTTCATTCCATTTCCCGCTCAATGAATTCTTTGAACGAATAGCGCGGCGTGATGCTGATTTTTTCCGTCATTGTAAGACTGTTTGACATACCCGAATAACGCCATTTCATGTCTGGAGCAACGTTTTTCAAAAGAGCGGCAACTTTACCACATGGACTATCAGGATTGAGGAGTGTTGTATCATCCTTAAAATGCTGGTTGTCTGGATTGGCAACCACGATTTGAACGTCATTGCGATTGTTTTTCAACAAATAGCGAAACCCTTTGTCCAGAAATTCGTGCATGGACAAGCCAACAAACGAAATTTTCTTCGCGTCAGCGACTTTTTGTTCAGCAGCTTGCCACATTGATACGAAATGTTTGAATAAACGCTGTCCCTGTTCTGGCTGGTCGCGGGTTTCACATTCTTTAGCGAGAATAAATTCATCTTCTGAAACGAATCTTTCTGACCGAGAATCAAACAATTCCCACGGGAAAACTATTGGCGGTGGGTCTTGATGAATGAATCTTCTGTTCAACCAATCAAGTCGCGTGTAGGTATCGTGTTCAAACAATGTTTTGTAACCCCAATGCTCGTCGTTGCCATAAGTAATGCTCCCATGCAGCTTGTAAAAGTTAAAATTGGCGTTTTGTTCCGCCCATTCAGTCACGTTATCTCGCTGATAAAATCCGCTGGTCAGTATGCTGCGGTAAAGTTTATCGAGCCTGTCAGGGTTTGGTGAAAGTTTTTGGCGGTAACGAAAAGCCTTTTGAATCAAAAAATCTAAATAACAATCATAGTTGAAGGTTATGACTGTGAGATTTGGTTTTAGGCCATAGAGAGTATTGTCGAACAATTTTTGGACAAATGGGTAATAATCAGATTCGTGAAAATTGTTTTCTGGATTATGGAGTGACAAAACGAAGCGCATGAGTGCCTTAACGTCTTGAACACGCTTCGGATATTTTGTGGAAGCCAACCTGCTAAATTCATCAACCGTTCCAAATCCACCATGCCGAAAAAGTTCTATGGAATCCGCGAAGTATTCAACATTATCAAGGCATTGTCTAAACAACTCTCTGCCTTTCGGGTCAACGGATTCAGGAGAAACAATTTTTCTCAATTCCTCGGCAATGTGCTTTTTAGAAGTGATTCTTAAACGCAGTTCCTGCCCAATCGGATAGCCCGAAGTAAAAGAAGCTCCTGCACCCAAAAAAATCACATGGTCTGTCAATTGTTTATTCATTTTGCGGCAAGGCGTTTCTATTACGTTGAAAACAAATGTTTTAACGCCTATGCGGAGAACTTCGCGTATAGGAGTGAACATATGTCCCATTGCTTCGATAATATCCGCGCACATACACGCTGCCGCCATCGCCCGAATCATCAGAGGTGCTAGGACGTGCGTATGAAAAGTCATTCGTTGACCAAGAAGGCATAGAATCTGCGACTGGCATGGTTGGTTGTGCCATTGCCACTGGCTGCGGCTTTGGTGCAACACGGGGCTGCGTTATGGTCAGTAATTCTGCGCCAGAAGCCCTTGCATTTGTGAGCGCGCTTTCGTCATAAACGGACACCCACCATCCACCATACGCATCGGGTTCATCGGGAAAAGTGGTTTCAAATGTCAGTCCTTCCTTCTTTTCCAAAACTTTATGATTCAAATTCAATGCGCGGACGATTTCTTCATCACCATCACTGGTAAGCACAGAAGAAATAAAATCCACGCAGTTGCTCTTTGCTTCGTCACTTTTGACAAGATAATTGACCGCGCCGATTTCAACTCCAGCGGGATTGTCCAAGTCGCCGTAAATGTTTATTTCGTAGCCGCCTGAATTGCATCGGAAGGAAATGTAAGGGACGTTCTGTAAAACGCCGTTATCAATCACTGTTGCTGGGATTTGTTTTAACTCGTGCGCCCAACCATTCGTGGCAAGTTCAGAAATGATTTTAGCCCAATTCGGAATTCGTTGTGTGCTTTGAGATTCGACAGGAGCGGCGGAATCTTGTTTCCGCACGTCCTTAATCATGGATTTCGGATAGCGAAATGTGCCGTAATCCATTTGAACAAGAACTCCCTCACTGTCTTGTTGCAAAACCTTCCCTATTATCACGCCACCACTTTGAAGAATGACAACATCTGCTTTGAGCGGCGGTTGAAGCAACAGTCCGAAACTGAAGATGATTAAGAGTGCAAACGTTTTTCCCAAATTCGTTGTGCCTTTGCCCATTGGCAGATGCTACTAAATGAAACACGGGTGAGCAAGCGCGTGTCAATCATACCATATTCTTTAGATTTCCATGCAGCGGATTTTAACAGTCGAGTATTTAGAATAATTCAGCTTAAGAAATTCAGAAGCGTTCAAAACTTTTCACGAAGTCCACAAGAGATATTCCAAGCGCTTTGCAAATTTCCTGCAATTCGACCAAATCCAATCGACGTTCGCCGCTTTCGTATTTGCTCACGAATGATTGAGGACGCTTCAATTTTTTTGCCAACGCCATTTGCGTCAGCCCCGCCACCCCTCGCGTTTCCGTGAGAAGCCTTTGAAGTTTTTCCTGTCCCGCGCTGTAAATGGATTTTGCCACAGCGCATAATGATTAAACACGGTTGACGATTATCCCAAAATGGGATAATTGGAGATTGCTTCAATAAAATGAAACGGGCAGCAAAAGCGAAAATGTCAGGCTTGTCTCACAGGGAAACCGTCGCGCAAATCACGGCGGAGAATCGGGCTTACATGGCCAAGCTGGACGAAGAGCAGCCTCTTCCTAAAATCGTCTATGCACCATCGCCACGGAAGGCGCGGGAGGTGGCAACTTTTCAAACGGACAATGAAATTCAAAACCAAAAGCTGAAGGATGCTGAAACGGTTCGTCGAGTTTTAGAACAATATCGTCAACAACCCATCCGCCTCCAACACCCAATCCCAGCCAGCGTCTCTGAAGTGCCGCAAGGAAGCCAAACAGTAACCTGTGGCAATTGCCGGTTCGTTTTTTCCGTCCTTCAAAAGGTGTCCAGACAGGCGGCGTGTTGTCCTCGCTGCCAGAGAATCACTCCGATGCCAGAATGGACGCCAACCCCAAATTTTACATCGCCATCGGTAGCACCACAACAACCTCAAGTCAGCAGCGTGTTGCTGTCACCGGCAAATGCAGATTCATCGGTGGCTGGAAAAGTATTCTCGGTGATAATTTTTGGCGTCGTGATGCTTGTCGTGATGAACATTCTTTTTCCTTCAATGCGGCACGGTGCAGAAGCCCAAATTGAGGGATACATTGACAATCAGCCGTATCGCCTTTCCGTTTACAATTATTTGGAATCCCACGCACATGACCCAAGTTCGGTGGAGATTGTCAGCCTAAATCCAGCGGCTCGTGCCGCCAATGGAACACTGATGGTTGACTGCCACTACAGAGCCAAGAACGGCTTTGGCGCACTCGTGCTCGGCACTGAAACCTTCGTGGTGGATGGAAATAACAATGTCATCAGTGCCCAAGACTACAGCCAATAACCGATGATGCCTTTGGAGAAATGTCGCAAATTTTTAGGCCGTAATAGTCCAGAGTCAGATTTGGAAATGGAAAAGTTGCGAGACCACGTGTATGCCTTTGCTCATTTTGCAGTCGAGATTTTGCCGCAGCGACCACAAGGTTCAGTGTCTTCCAAACCAAATCAATTGACGCCAGTAGAAAACATTAATAGCCGTGGAATTTGACATTTCATGCCTTGGCGGTATCTTCAAATCAGCATCAGGAGAGACTGACGTAGTTCAGTCCAGCAACCGAGCGAAAGCCACGGTGCTTTGAACAGAGCGAGAATTCTGTTCGATGTTAAAACGACCGCCCTGTTGCTTGGGCGGTTTTGCTTTTTGGCAGGGCTTCTGGTGTGTTTGAAAGGCAAATACACATGAACAAATTAAGCGAAAGTGACAATAAGTATCTCGACAATGCAAAATTGTGGGTCGAACTAGGGTCACACGAAGACGCAGAAAATGAATTATGGCAAATCTCACCGTGCCATCGCCAACATCCAGATTTCCTTGACGTCTGGTGGCACATACTTTTTGAGAAAAAGCGGTGGGCAGATTGCGAAATCGTGGCGCGAAAGATTCTTACCCACGACCCCTCGAATGCTATGGGATACATCCAGCTTGCAGAGACGCTGTTACAAACTGATGGAGTGCAAAATGCGTATAATGTTCTGATTGTGGCTTCCGATATTGTCGATGACTCGTTGACGCTGAAATATAATTTGGCCTGCTTTTCTGCTTTATCGTTTAGGCCGGAAGAGGCAAAAGGCTGGTTGGCTGTGACCTTCGCTGAAGCGGTTGATTCCTTTTACAATGGATTTTATCAGCAGTTGGCGGTTCAGGACTTGCATTTGAAAACGATTTGGAAAGAAATCCCCCAAATTGAAAATTTCAATCCCCCAAGCTCAGATTATTCGGACGGGGAGGAATGACGTTTATACGATTTGAAAAACACCACCCCTGTATCATCTGACCTTTGCACGTGACATCAGCGATGGAAGCGGAGATTTCAAATCACGTCTGGACGCTGGAAGAAATTGTGAATTTGCTGGCTTGATTTTTCAGCGCGAGAAGTTCAGGTTTTGAACTGTATGAAGGCGTTGTGTCAGATAATTGCATTGTCCATTGGACTTGTTTTGATGGGTTGTGGCTGCACCTCTTTAAGCCCATCAGCCGCAATGAAGCCGACATATCACGAGGATATGGGACAGGAACAGTCCACAAAAACTTCTGCCCAAGGAGATAATTGGATTTGGTCGATTATTTATGTGTTGGCTGATTTTGGGGGTTCAGCGATTGCCAGTAAATAATCCAGATTCAAACTGACCCACTACCCAATTGTTACACCGGTTGACATCCCAGTCAAAAAACGTTTAATTCCAACAATATGAATTCAATTACAAGCCTATCATCAAACCAGCTACGTCTGGCAGCTAACCTTAAGGACAAAATCGCATCGCTCACAAAAGAACTCGGTCAGATTTTGGGGTCTCCTTCAAAACTCGTCGCTCCCGTTACACCGAAAAAGAAACGAACGATGAGCGCAGCAGCGCGGGCGAAGATTGGCGCAGCGGCCAAGGCGCGTTGGGCGAAGGTGCGCGGTGCAAAATCAGCAGCGAAGCCGGTCAAGAAGGTCAAGCGCACGATGAGCGCGGCAGGTCGGGCGAGAATTTCAGCAGCAGCTAAAGTGCGTTGGAAAAAGGCGAAGGCGGCAGGAAAGAAAACTTTGTAAGGTTATTGGTGAGTGAAACTCCCTCAAAAAGAGAAATTGATTTTGCAACGCTTATTGCAATAGGGGCACTCGTCGTTAGTGTTATTTCTCTGATATATGCTAGAGACGCTGCGCGTTCTGCTGTTGCCCTCGTGCGTCCCCAGTTGAAAATCTATTGTTCCAACGTCAAACACAGCGGAAAAGAAATTACAGGCAAACTGTTCATTGAAAATATCGGCCAAACAACAGCGGTAATTTATAACACTAAATTATTTCTTTGTGTTGACACAAATTCACCCGGCATTTTGAAAACCAACATCTACAGTTCTGATTTATACATGCAGGGAGATATTATTTATAAAAATTCGACCGATGAAGCAGATTTTAAAGCTGCAACCTCATACGATTACGGTGGTCGAAGCATCAACTATCTCGACCAAATTAAAGAGGATGGCGGTATAACAATAGAGGTCAATTTTGAGTGTCAAGATATGTCGCTGAAATCGTGGCTGTCCCAGTTCGGATCGAGGCCGAGGTCTTTGAGCATCTGGAGATCTTTTTCGACGGGCTGGTTCAGCGTGGTGAGATAGTTGCCGACCATCAGCGCGCTTGCGCCGGCCATGAAGATCATGCTTTGCGCGTCGCGCAGGTTCACGGTGCGGCCGCCGGCGATCATGATTTCCTGGCGCGGCAAAATAAAACGGAAGCACGCGATGGTCTTCAAAATTTCCATGACGGGCAGCGGCGCGAGTTTTTCAAACGGCGTGCCGGGAATCGGATTGAGGATGTTGACGGGCACCACATTCGCGCCGATGGCTTTCAATTCAAACGCGAGGTCGCAGCGGTCGGCGCGCGTCTCGCCCATGCCGATGATGCCGCCG
>Ga0206891_10198_pt1 | contig 17330 bp, 10 predicted proteins | sample Alteio_BWOrgHeat_55_FD_153246 | JGI IMG/M metagenome (GOLD analysis project Ga0206891, IMG submission 153246) | Enriched cells from forest soil in Barre Woods Harvard Forest LTER site, Petersham, Massachusetts, United States - Alteio_BWOrgHeat_Nextera7 ...
GTGATACACTCCTTCTTCGTTATCTGATGTCGAAATCGAAATCCGATAGTAACAAGAGGCTTGCGGATCGGGACCTCTATTCGGGACTGATCCGACTGCACGTTCTCCATCACGCCGTGGAAGGCCCGATTTTTGGGTTGGGGATGATCGAGGAACTGGCACGACATGGCTACCGCATCAGCCCCGGCAGCCTCTATCCGCTGCTCCAAGGACTTGAAAGAAAAGGCTATCTGCGGTCGAGAGAAGAACGCAACGGGAAGTCCTTGCGGCGAGTGTACCGGGCAACCGCGCTGGGGCGGAAAGCGCTAACGGCGTCAAAGACCAAAGTCAAAGAACTGTTCCACGAACTGATGGAGGGTGAGTAGCCGAGTGAAAACTTGGGCCGAGCGAAGAGCGGTTGTTTGCGTCGCGGCGATGCTGGCGGGCCTTCCCGTAGTGGCATTCGCGCAGCAGGCGGCCGCAGGCAAGGCGGCGAGCCCGATCACTATGACGCAGGCGGTGGAAAGCTCACTGAAGAATTACCCGTCAATTCGCGTTTCTCAGGAGGAGATGAACGCCGCGGCAGCCGCGATCCAACTGGCGCGGACAGCCTATTTGCCCAAAGCCGACGCGCTGGCGCAAATGAACCGCGCCACGCGTAACAACGTATTCGGCCTCCTGTTTCCGCAGAGCGTCATTCCTTCGATGTCAGGTCCGGTTATTGGCTCCAACAATCTGGGCAGTGTCTGGGGCAGCGCGGTGGGTGTGCTGGTGACTTGGGAACCATTTGATTTCGGGTTACGCGAGTCGAATGTCGATGTGGCGAAGGCTGCCAAGACACACTCAGAGGCGGTGGTGAAGCGAACGCAGTTTGATGTGGCGGTAGCGGCGGCGGATGCATACGTCACGTTGGTGGCGGCTGAAGAGACGGTACGCGCGGCTCAGGGCGGCGTTGACCAAGCAGAGGCCACGGTGAAGGTGACCGATGCGCAGGTGAATGCTGAACTGCGGCCAGGCGCAGACCAATCGCGGGCGGAAGCGGAACTGGCAGCGGCGCGGACGGAATTGATTCAAGCCCAGCAGGCCGTGTCCATTGCAAAAGCGACACTGGCACAGTTCACCGGAGGCGAGCCGTCGCAAATGATGGTGGAATCCGGTCGGTTGGTGCAATTGCCGCCGGTGGCGGCTCCGGCGGCTCTTAACCCGGCAGCCAATCCGATTGCGCTCGAACAGAACGCAGTCGTCGAGCAAGCGCGAGCTCAGTTGCGCCTGCTGGAGCGGTCTTACTTCCCGCGCTTTTACCTGCAGGGCGCGGCGTATGGGCGAGGAACAGGGGCGGAACTCGACGGCGGCCGATTGGATGGACTGAACGGATTAGCGCCGAACGTGCAGGACTACGCGCTCGGATTTACGGTGACGTTCCCGATTCTAGACCTGCCGGCGATCCACGCCAAGGAGGCACAGCAGAGCGCGACGATCCGGGCCCAGAACGCAAAGGCGGAACAGATTGCAGTGGACCTGCGCGCCCAGTGGAACCGCGCCTTGGCCGCGCTTGATGGCGCTCGGCGCGTGACAGAGAATACGCAGGTGCAGGTGGCAGCGGCGAAAGCAGCAACTCAGCAAGCGACGGCGAGGTACGAGGCTGGATTGGGAACGATAGATCAAGTGGCGGAAGCCCAACGACTGTTGACGCAGGCAGATATTGATGACGCCCTGGCGCGACTGAGCGTGTGGCGTGGCCTGCTGGCCATTGCCACAGCGGCGGGGGATCTGCGGCCCTTTCTCGTCGAGGCCGGGAGAACTGGTGTGCACCAGTGAAGCAGCAGCACAGCAGGCCAGGAGGTGAGCCGCCATGCGGCTTGTTCTAGGCGCTCTGTCGCGGCCCTTCACTGTGGTGGTGGCGCTGGTAGCCGTGGCGCTCTGTGCGCTGCTTGCTATTCAAAGGATGCCGATCGACATCTTTCCCCAAGTGGGCGACCCCGCCATCTACGTGGCCCAGCCTTATGCCGGCATGGACCCTGCCCAGATGGAAGGGTACATGACGTACTACTTCGAGTACCACTTCCTTTACATCACCGGCATTGAACACGTGGAGAGCAAAAGCATTCAGGGCGCGGCGCTGATGAAGCTAGTGTTCCATCAGGGCACTGACATGAGCCAGGCAATGGGGGAGACCGTGGGCTATGTGAATCGGGCGCGAGCGTTCATGCCACCGGGCGCCGTACCGCCCTTCATTACACGCTTTGACGCCGGCAGCGTAGCAGTTGGGCAACTGGTGTTTACGAGCGTCAGTCATACCCAGGGTGACTTGCAGGATTTCGCGTTGAATCGGGTGCGGCCATTGTTTGCGACGCTGCCAGGCGTTTCCGCTCCGCCGCCTTTTGGCGGCAATCAACGGACGATTGTCGTAACGCTGAATCCCGATAAGCTGCAACAGTACAGAGTCTCGCCGGATGAAGCCATCGCCGCGGTTAGCAAGGCCAGCGTCGTGATGCCGTCGGGGAACATGTGGACCGGGAACGTCGAGCGTATTGCTCGAACGAATGCCGCACTCGAGGCCAATCTTCCAGACCTGCTTAGCGCACCCATCCGTCCGGTCTCCGGCACAACGGTATATCTTCGCGATATCGCCACCATCGACAATGCAACAGACATCATTACGGCGTATGCCCATGTAAATGGGAAGAGGACAGTATACATCCCGGTGACGAAGCGCGCAGATGCTTCGACCTTGGCGGTTCTCAGCGCGGTGAAGGCGGCACTCCCGGACTTTAAGAAAGTGGTGCCGGATGATGTCGATATTCGATTGGAGTTCGATCAGTCTCCATTCGTAACCAATTCCATTCGTGGCCTAGTGCTGGAGGGACTGCTAGGCGCGGCGCTGACCGGGCTGATGGTGCTCATCTTCCTCCGAGACTGGCGCAGCGCGCTGATTGTGGTGCTGAATATTCCGTTCGCGCTGCTGGCGGCAGTGGTGATGTTGTGGGCCACCGGGCAGACGATCAACATCATGACGCTGGGGGGACTGGCCCTGGCGGTCGGGGTTCTTGTCGATGAAGCGACGGTGGAAATTGAAAACATTCACACCCAAATGCTGCCGGGTGTCTCCCGGGCACGGGCGGTGGTGGAGGCCTGCAGCCGCACGGCAATGGCGCGGCTGCTTTCCATGTTCTGCATTCTGGCCGTCTTTGTGCCTTCGTTCTTTATGGTGGGCGTGGGCAAACAGCTCTTCATCCCGCTTTCGCTGGCGGTTGCGTTCTCGATGATCGCGTCATACCTGCTTTCGAGTACTTTGGTGCCGGTGTTATCGACATGGCTGATGAAAGAAAGCCATCGCGGGGAAGAGAGCGAGGGACTGCTCGGGTGGCTTCGCCGTATTTATGACAAGTATCTGAAGGCTACCTTGCGAATCCGCTGGGCGGTTGCCGGGTTCTACCTGATGCTTTCAGTCGGTCTTGTGGCGTTATTGTTGCCGCGCATGGGAACAGAACTCTTTCCCGACGCCAACGCGCCGCTGATGCGGATCCGTTTACGCGCACCCACGGGTACACGGGTCGAGGAGACGGAGCGTCTTGTACTGCGTGGTCTGGACGTGATTCAGAAGACCATCGGCCCGGATAACGTGGAGATCACAAGCGACTTTGTCGGCGTGATGCCTTCGAGTTACCCGGTAGATCTAATTCATCTCTTCACCAGCGGGCCTCATGAGGCAATCATTCAAATAGCACTGAAGGGTAACGCCGCGCGTGGCGAATTTCTGCGTGAAAAACTGCGGGCAAGCCTAGCCCAGGGACTGCCCGGCGTGAAGGTCTCTTTCGAAGCCGCCGACATCGTCACGCAAGTGATGAGCTTTGGATCGCCGACACCCATTGAAGTGGCCGTTCAGGGGATCGGTCTGGCTGATGACTATGATTATGCGGCGAAGGTCAGTGAACGGTTAGAGGCCTTAAGCTTTTTGCGGGATCTACAGGTGGCGCAAGCCGGTGACTTTCCAACGCTCGACATCAATATCAATCGGGAGCGGGCGGGACAATTCGGGTTGACGATGTCCGATGTGGTGCGGTCAGTGGTGCCCGCGACGTCATCATCCCGATTTACGAGTCCAAACTACTGGCGTGACCCGAACAGCGGAAACGCTTTCCAGATTCAAGTGCAGTTTCCTCAGAGCAAGATGCAGAGCACGGACCAAGTGGGGCGCGTTCCGGTAATGATCGATGGCAACGGCGATACCCGTTTGATTGATGTTGCGGCGCTGAAACAAGGGAGCATGCCAGGATTGATCGAACGGTTTAACGGCCAGCACGTGGTGAGCCTGACGGCGAACATTCACGGTCTTACGGTGGGTGAGGCGGCACGGAAGGTGACGGCGGCAGTGGCATTGGCCGGCGCACCGCCGAAAGGCGTAACTGTAAAAATGAGGGGCGAAATTCCCCCGCTTGAGCGCACGCTCTCCGGCTTGAGAGTGGGCCTGCTGTTGGCGGTGCTGGTGATCTTCCTGCTATTGGCTGCCAGCTTTCAATCGGTCCGGCTGGCGCTCGCCATCGTCCTTACCATTCCCGCGGTGCTCTGCGGTGTGCTTTTGATGCTGACGATCACCGGAACCTCATTGAACGTGCAATCGTTCATGGGCGCTATTATGGCGATTGGCATTGCCGTGGCAAACTCCATCCTGCTGGTTACTTTTGCCGAGCGTGAACGGCACAATGGGCGGGACTACCTGGAAGCGGCGCAGGTAGGCGCATGGAGGCGGTTGCGGGCCGTGCTGATGACGGCGGCGGCGGTGATCTGCGGCATGGTCCCGATGGCAATTGGCTTCGGCGAGGGAGGGTCGCAATCCGCGCCGCTCGGCCGGGCGGTGATTGGCGGCTTGCTGGTTTCCACATTCACCACGCTGACCATTCTTCCTTCGCTCTATGCCATCTTCCAACGAGGTGTTTCCACAGCCTCAGCCTCATTGAATCCAATGGACCCCGGGAGCCGTTACCATGAAACCCAATAGATTCGTGAAGAGGGCAATCTTGTCAATGGCATCGGCTTGTTTTTTGATGCCCAGCACGTGGGGTCAGGGTACCGATCTGGTGGCCGTGGTTTCCAAACAGACCTCGCGTACGGTTGAGTTGCCAGGAGAGTTCCTCCCGTTTGAAAGCGTCTCGGTGTACGCGAAAGTACGCGGCTACGTCGAGCGAATCCTCGTGGACCGGGGAAGTGTCGTTAAACAGGGACAGCTGCTAGCGGAGCTTACGGCGCCTGAGATGAAAGCGCAAATTACCGAGGCGGAGTTTAAGGAGCAAGCCGCCGAATCAGATCGTTTGCAAGCGGAAGCGCGGTTGGCAGGCGATCTGAGTACCTATGACCGTTTAAAGAAAGCTGCAGAAACGCCGGGGGCGGTGGCCGGCAACGAGTTGATTCAGTCCAAGAAACAAGTAGAAGCGGCCCAAGCCCTGGTGCAGGCCAAACAACAGGCCACCAGCGCGGCCGAGGCCGAGGTGAATGCGGAGAAGGAACTAAGTGCCTATCTGAAAATCACGGCGCCTTTCGATGGCGTGGTGACCGACCGGCTTGTCCACCCGGGTGCACTGGTGGGCCCGAGTTCCGATCCGGTGCTGTTAGTCATTCAACAGGTTTCGCATCTTCGACTGGTCGTTTCAGTGCCGGAGGAGTATGTGGGCGCGACCGCCAAAGGCTCAAAGGTCGACTTCAACGTGCCAGCTTCGCCAGACCGGACGTACATGGGCATGGTTGCGCGCGAGTCACATGCCCTGGATCAGAAGACGAGAACCATGGCGGTGGAGCTCGACGTCGTCAATAGAGACGGTTCGCTCTCACCAGGCATGTACCCATCGGTCAAATGGCCGGTACAGCGTCAAAAACCATCGCTGCTAGTGCCGAAGACGAGTGTCGTGACAACAACGGAGAGAACGTTCGTCATCCGCGAAAGCAATGGCAGAGCGGAGTGGGTGAATGTGAGTAAAGGCGCGGTCAACGGAGACTTGATTGAAGTTCGGGGCGACCTGAAAGCCGGCGATCTGGTGGTCCGTCGGGCTACGGATGAAGTCAGAGAGGGATCGGCCATAGGGCGCCCACCGAAGAAGACAACATAACGACGGCATTCTGCGAAAATTGTACGTTAGGAAAAGCCAAACTCTCCAACCTGTGGAGCGCTTCGCCAGCTTAGCTCTTATCGCCGAGGGCTCACGTCAGGCTGACAAATTCGGTCCCTTACTGGGGCGGGGTGGTCGAATAGAGGCCACTGATACTTGCGCTTTCCAAAATGTGACCGTCCTTGCCGGCGGCTATTAACGCTTGATATAGCGTCTCCGCGGTTGCGGGGAAATTTGCCGACGATGGCAACGTTAGCTGAATATCGAGAGCGTAAACCGTAAACACGTAGCGGTGGACAAAGGGACTCACGTTCGCCGGTGGGCACGGCCCGTCATACTCGGCGCCGATGGCGAAGTCGTTCACCACTTGGGTTCCGTACTTGCTTCCGGCAACGCCGGCGTTCTCGGGAAGTCCGGTAGCTTTGGGGGAAATGTTGTACATGCCCAATGAGTAAAGGCTGCGGTGACGTCATATGCGACGACGATGAAACTCCGCGTACCAGGGTGTGCATGCGTCCACGATAACTCGGGCGATTGATTTCCGCCAGGACTTCCATCAACGGAGCAGCCGTTGACGCCGTTCACAGTAATGTTGCTGAGCGTGGACAGAGGCAGTGTTGTGTTGTTTTCGAATGTCGAGCTGGTGAGCTGGAATTTGTCGCCTGGGTTGCCCCATTGGCCGTTTTGTGCAGCCAGCTGACGAGGAACTGTGACGAAGAATAGCGCGACGAGGGTCACTTGCGTTAACGTTGTAAACTTCATGGCGTTCTCCCTTTTGTGCTGAGCGCCGAAGAAGCCAAATTGGCTTCCCGGCGGCTCCCAGCATACTCCGAATTGCGCTGGCTGTTTCCGTTGCTTTTCCCCTACGTCACGAGGTGCAGGTTTATTTGTGGAACCTGGCCAACGTGAGAAGCTAAATTCACGTCATAACCGACGAGTCCGATTGCGGCAAAATCGAATCACCTCGGAAGGAGCATAGCCACAGATGGGGAACTGGAAATTCTGGGAGCCGTTCGTACAGGACATTCGATACGCGCTTCGAAACATGGCGGGCAGCAAGATGTTCACGAGCATGGCTGTCCTTTCCCTCGCTCTTGGTATCGGCGCAAACACGGCAATTTACAGTTTCATGGATGCCGTGATGCTGCGTGCCCTGCCCGTGAAACACCCTGAACAGCTCGTGATCCTCAATTGGAAGTCTAAAGGAGATGCACCCGTCGTGCATAGCCATTGGGGCTCGAACTACGGGGAGCCCGGCGGCGGAAGTACGAGCCCTAACTTTCCGTACCCGGCTTATGAACTCCTCCAAAAAAGCAATGATTCTTTAACGGCTCTTTTCGGCTATATGCAAGCGGGGCGCCTGAATCTGGTGATTGACGGTCAGGCCGAGCTTGCCGACGGCGAGTATGCAACCGGTAATTACTTCTCCGGACTCGGGATTCCCGCCGCTGCGGGACGCCTGATCGTGCCGGATGACGATCGGATTGGTGCAGCGCCGATCGTCGTCATCACGTACGATTACTGGCGCTCGCGATTTGGGGTCAATCTCGGCGTGTTGGGCAAGCACATTCAGATTAATGGAGCGTCGTTCGTTATCGCCGGCGTTTCCGCGCCCGAGTTCTACGGCGTCTCTCCCAGCATCAAACCGAAACTATTCATTCCCATGCGGGGCATCGGGCTGGTGGATTCGCGTCCTGACTGGCCCGACAAGTTCCAGGAAGATGATTTTTACTGGATTGAAGTGATGGGACGGCTAAAGCCCGGCAAGGCCCTGGCGGATGCGCAGGGCCAACTTGCCGGCGCCTTTCACTCATGGGTGGAGGGCACTGCGAAGAAAGACCGAGAACGGGCGGACCTTCCCGCCTTGCATCTTCAGGAGGGCGGTTCGGGAGTCGACTCGCTGCGGCGCTGGTATTCGAAACCGCTTCGCATCCTTATGGGCATGGTCGGCCTTATCCTTGCAGTGGCTTGCTTCAACATTGCCAACCTATTGCTGGCCCGCGCGGCAAGCAGACGGCGTGAGATCGCCCTCCGTCTTAGCTTGGGAGCGGGCCGCCTCCGTATTGTTCGTCAACTGCTGACGGAAAGCGTCCTGCTGGCGCTGCTGGGGGGCCTGGTGGGTATCGGCTTTGCCGCTCTCGGTATCCGGTTCCTACTCGTTTTACTGGGCGGCGATGGAGACGATGCCTTTACCGTGAATGTGGGGCTGGATTGGCGCGTACTCTCATTCACACTGCTGGTGGCGTTGGTCAGCGGCATCTTCTTCGGACTGGCGCCGGCGCTGCAGGCTATCGGTGTCGACATAACGCCTGCGCTGAAAGAAACGCGCGCCAGCGAGGCCCACACGAGAGTTCGGCGCTTCGGCCTTCCCTTTGGGCTGACTCATGTGTTTGTTGTCGGGCAGATTGCCATCTCTCTGCTGCTGGTTGTGGCCGCTGGGTTGTTCGTGCGCACCGTCGCCAACCTTCACGCTGTCAATCTGGGATTCAACGCAGAGAACGTTCTCACCTTTCATCTCGACGCCGGTCAGGCCGGCTACAAAGACGCGGCACTGAAGCGGTTCTACGAAGACTTGCAAGAACGCTTCCAGAACATTCCCGGCGTGCGCGGCGCGACCAGCACCGACATGCCGTTGGTGGGCAACTGGATGAGCACAACCAGCATCACCGTTCCCGGGATCCCGGAGCCAGCTGAGGGCCAGAGAGGTCCCAACAGCGCCATCGCGCAAGTGGGAACGTCTTTCTTTGAAACGATGGAGATACCGATCCTGGTTGGGCGTGGGATTGAGAAACGCGACATGGAGGGGGCGGCACACGTGGGAGTGGTCAACCAGGTTTTTGCGGACAAGTACTTCCAAGGACGGAGCCCCGTGGGCCTCCATTTCACGCTCGGTGGGAAGAAAAATGGAGTCGATATCGAGATCGTAGGGCTGGCGCGGTCGGCACGCTATAGCTCTCTCAAAGACGATATTCCGCCGGTCACTTACACCTCCTGGCTTCAGTCAAAGGAAGGTGGCGTGCGACAGATGTTCTTTGAATTGCGGACGACGGGCGATCCGATAGCGCTTACGGAAACGATTCGGCAGATCGTTCACCAGGTTGGCCCGCAGGTGCCCTTGGCGGAGGTAATCACACAGTCGCATCGAATTGATCAGACGATCAATCAGGAGCGCACCTTCGCCCAACTGTGCGCCTGCTTCGGGGCGCTGGCTTTGCTGATGGCTTGTGTCGGGCTTTACGGGACTATGGCGTATGCGGTGGCGCGCCGCACAGGCGAGATTGGGATCCGCATGGCTTTGGGCGCCACAAGCGGCCGCGTGGTCTGGATGGTCTTGCGTGAGGTTATCGCACTTTCCGTTTTTGGACTGGCCATTGGCCTCGCGGCTGCCTATGAGACCACGGTCTTTGTGAAGTCATTCCTGTTTGGAGTCAAGCCTAACGATCCCGTTGCCGTTGCCACCTCGGTTGGCATCCTGGTGGTCTGCGCCCTGTTGGCGGGATATTTGCCTGCCCTTCGAGCGTCCCGCATTGATCCGATGGTGGCGCTGCGGGATGAATGAACACTTCAGGTGTTTAGCCGGCTGATCGCGAAGAAGTCTCAGTCCCCGGAGCAGCTCCGGATTTCAATTGTTTGAGGGTAACGTGATTCGATTTGCTTTTGCTGTTTGCTTCCTGGCGGTTGTTTCGGCGGTCGCGCAGGAGGCTCCCAAGGCCGATCAAGCGACCGCTTCCCGGCGTTTGCACGACCAGACGGACAAAGTCTTTGCCAAGTGGGACTCGACCCTGACGCCGGGCTGTGCGCTATCCGTGATGAAGGATGGTCAGATCATTTACAAACGCGGCTACGGGATGGCCGACCTAGATCACGACGTTACCATCAATTCCGAAACCGTCTTCCACGTCGCTTCCATTTCCAAGCAGTTCACGGCGACAGCCATCCTGCTGTTGGCGCAAGAAGGAAAGCTGTCGCTGGACGATGACGTTCACAAATACATCAAGGAACTGCCCGACTTTGGGATGCCCATCACGATACGGGAGCTGATTCACCACACTAGTGGCCTGCGCGATCAATGGTCGTTGCTAGGTATGGCGGGCTGGCGCTATTCGCTCGATCTGATCACCGATGACGATGTGATGGAGCTGATGTCACGCCAAAAAGACCTCAATTTCAAGCCTGGCGAAAAACATGTCTACTGCAACACCGGCTACACGTTACTCGCGCAAATCGTGAAGCGGGTTAGTGGTGAATCGTTCCGCGAGTTCACAACCAAGCGCATCTTTGAGCCTTTGGGAATGAAAAATACTCATTTCCGTGACGATCATGCAGAAATCGTAAAGCACATCGCCTATGGTTATGAAGAAGGCAAGGGCGAAAACGTCTTCCGGCTTAGCGTGACAAATTTCGATACCGTGGGAGCAACCAGTCTTCTGACGACGGTGGAGGATCTAGCGCGCTGGGACGAGAATTTTTACCATCCGACTGTCGGCGGCCCGGCGCTGGTGGAGCAACAGTTGCTGCGCGGCACGCTCAACAGCGGCAAAGTGCTGGATTATGCGTCTGGTCTTGTGCATGGAAAGTATCGAGGGTTGGAGACCGTGGACCACGCCGGGGCCGACGCAGGATACAGGGCGGACTTACTCCGCTTTCCGCAACAGCATTTTTCGGTCGCGTGCCTTTGCAACCAGGCGGAGACCAATCCCAGCGATTTGGCACGAAAGGTTGCGGACATTTATTTGGCGGACCAATTTAAAGAGCCGCCGCCGGCTCGGGCTGAGACTTTGCCCAAGTCCGTTGCCGTCTCGGACGAACGTCTTGCTCAGTACGAGGGCTTGTACTGGAAAAGCGATGAAGAGCGCTCCATGCTTATCGTTCGCAAAGATGGAAAGTTGTTTCTGTCAGAGTCTGAGGAAGATCGCTTGGAGCTGGCTCCGGTAGCCGACAATCTTTTTCAACTGGTCCGGTTTCCCGTTTCCTTTACGTTCGATCAGGTCTCGGGCGGCGCGCCATGGCGCCTGAGTGTTCAGGGGCAGGGACAGGAAACGCCGGACGTATTCGAACGAGTAACGAAGTTCCAGCCTACTCCTGAACAATTGACAGGATACGCGGGCTCTTATGTAAGCGCCGAAATCGACCCGGTCTACCGAATCGTTGTCGAAAGCGGAAGTCTTGTATTGCAGCGGCTGAAGTCAAAACCGCAAAAGCTTCGGCCGACTATCTTGGACTACTTCGAAGGGCCAGACGGCAGCTTACATTTCCAGCGAGATGCTTCGGGAAACATAACGGGGTTTGTCCTCGACTCCGGTCGCATCAAAAACTTCCGATTCACGAAGACATCTGGCGCAGGAAGATAGCGCCTGTAACGATTTCCAGCTATAGGTGGGAATTGGGAAGCTGAGGTCATGCGCCAGCCGCCTTCGTTGAGTCAGATGCATATCCAGGAATAGTTTTCTGGGAAGCGTCAGATTGGGAATCTATCGATAAATCCCGTTGCGTCGACCGATGGGCTCGTCCGATGCACTGAAGGCCTTACTTCGTGTCTGACCTCAGCGGTTCAGTGCAAATCGCCTAGCACGAACCGCCTTCAAGCCTAGCTGAGCAGGCGGCTGTGGAACCGGCTGTAGCTGAAGTAAAGCCCCAATCCGATCGCCATCCAGATGAGGAATGCAGCCCAAGTGAGAGCACCTAGCCCAAGCATCAGCAGGAAATTGATCAGTACTCCCAGAATTGGCAAGACTGGAACCCAGGGAGTTCTGAACGGGCGTGGCAAATCAGGATCCGTCTTGCGCATGATGATGATGCCGAGACACACCAGGACAAATGCAAATAAAGTCCCAATGCTCGTCAGGTTTCCAAGCTGCGCGATCGGGGTAAACGCTGCTCCGAAGGACACGAAGATCATCAGCATCAAGTTTGAGCGCCAAGGGGTATGAAATTTGGGGTGTACGTCAGAGAATACTTTCGGCAATAGACCATCGCGTGACATCGAATAGAATACGCGCGATTGGCCAAGCAACATAACCAGGATCACGCTGGTTAAACCCAGCAGAGAACCGAACTTCATCAGCTTGCCCAGCCACGGCAGGCCGTTCATGCGATCGACTGCAACCGCCAGAGGCGCGGCTACATTCAGGTCCTTGTAGTTCACCACACCGGTCAACACCACCGAGTAAAGGATGTAAAGCACGGTGCAGACCGCCAGGGAACCGATAATGCCGATCGGCATGTCGCGCTTCGGATTCTTCGCTTCCTGCGCGGCAGTCGAGACCGCGTCAAATCCGATATAGGCAAAGAAAATTTGCCCGGCTGCGGCGAGCACACCACTCCAGCCGAAGGCTCCGAATTCGCCCGTCGTGTTAGGCGGCACGAAAGGCGTGTAGTTGGACGTGTTGATGTAGAAGTAACCAACAACAATAAAGAGAACCACCACCGCTACCTTGATGAACACAATCACGGCATTGAAGCGGGCCGACTCCTGCACGCCTACGATGAGAATCGTTGAAATGCCGGCGACAACGATTACGGCGACCAGATTGACCTTCCCCGGCATCATGTCAAAAGGTGAGGCGAGGAGTGCCTGCGGAATTTTGACGTTGAAGTCGGATAGGATCGACGCCACGGTCGCGGACCAGCTCACTGCGACGGTTGCCGCGCCTACCGCATATTCCAGTATCAGAGCCCAGCCGATGATCCAAGCCAACAGTTCGCCCATTGTTGCGTATGCGTACGTGTACGCGCTGCCAGCGATGGGAATCATCGTCGAAAATTCGCTATAGCAAAAACCGGCGAACGCGCAGCCGATGGCGGCCAGAACGAACGAATACACGAGCGCTGGCCCGGCGTGAGTCGAGGCGGCGACGCCGGTCAAAGTAAAGATACCCGCGCCGATGATGGCGCCGATGCCGAGGGCCACTAGCGACGTGGCACTCAGCGTCCTTTTTAGGCCGCCGCCCTTCTCGCCAACACCCTGCGATTCTGCCAATAGCCGATCAAGCGGCTTCTTTGCGAATAGATTCATGCGTCACCGAGTGGCTTTCATTGACTGCGTCCGCGCGGAAAAATGTTAACACGGTGCTCCGTCGCTGCCTTCCATAATCCGGCGTGTCGACTTGGCCGCGCCGTCTCTCCCGCCGAGTCCGCAGTTCACGCTCGGTCAGGGTCAACAGGTTTGATTGCCGAAGCGCGGGATCGATCATCACCCGCTTGCTTTTACGCGCGCGGTTCAGAAGGGCCTCGCGAACCTGGGTAGCGAGGACAGACGGGACAGCAGGCCATCTAGCACACAAAGATCCCGAAGTCAGTTCAGCTTCGCGTTGCTTGACGACGAGCACGGGACGAATCCGCCGCATCTACCGATGGGCCGTCTGGCGTCACAACAAGCATCAATGGGGTGTTGGGTATCATCTGGCAGGGAGGCAGCGCTTCCCTGGAAGAAGTGCAGTTGCGGCGGTAGACGTGCCCAGTAGCTTTATTACGTATTTACTTATCTGTACGCTTATCGCCCCTTTTCCTGGACGGGTTGAGTCACCGGTTTCTGCACCCGTTCAGATTATTGTTGTGAGTTCCTTCCCTGACGCTGAAAAAATTCTAGCCAGCCTAAAGAATGGAGCCGACTTCGCTAGCGCAGCCCGAGCGTATTCTATTGACCCGAGCGCTTCCGATGGGGGCGATTTAGGCACTTTGGACTTGGGCAGCCTCAGACCTGAGGTGCAGGACGCGCTACGGCGGATCAAACCCGGCGAATTGACGGGAATTGTCAAAGTGGCCAACGGCTACGCCATCCTGAAGATGCTTTCGGCGAAACAGCGCGACGAAAATGCGGTAAGGTCTGACGCGGGGAAAGCAGCTGAGACGAAAGAGGGTAACGCCACACCGCTGGGCTCGCGACCGCCCCTTAGAGCGCCGCCCGCAACACGCATTACTCCGCCTGTTTCCGGGTACGAAGAATTCTACGAGGCAATCAGAAACAGGACACCAGCCGACCCGCAATGGGGAATGGACCTGAAGGCAGTATGCGCCGTTCGCAAAAGCGCGCCGGCGGAAGCGATTGACGCTTTGAAGGCGACGATCAGCGGCATCAACCCGGACGCCGATCCGCGCAAATTTGCCTTTTCAAAGTTCACCCTGGAACAGCTTTACTCGGCACGGGGAGACGTCGATGACCAGATCAACGAGGCGGAGGAGGTGTATCGATTCGCCGTGGAGAGGGGCAACCCGGCCGTGGCTGCGCTGCTTGAAGAGGTGCTCGGCGTGGGATATCTGCATCGCGCTTCATTCGCCGATCATGGCAGCCAGACGGGGGTTAACGGCAGCCGCCTTTTCCCGATGCATCCAGGTGCCGCGCATATGCGACCGGGCGACGTCGATAAGTCGATCGACTACCTGACAAAGGCCATGAAAAGGGAGCCCGATAACCAGGAGTTGCAATGGCTACTGAACCTGGCGTATATGACGGCGGACCTTTATCCGAGTCATGTACCGGAGCAGTTTCTGATACCACCTGCTGTTTTCGCGTCGAAGGAGGACCTGGGCCGATTTCCCGATGTAGCGCCCGCAGCTGGCTTGAATGTCTACGGTAATGCTGGCGGAGTGATTGTCGACGACTTCGACGGCGATGGCCTGCTGGATGTTATGACGTCTTCGGTTGACGATTGCGAACCACTTCACTTCTTCCACAACAACGGTGACGGCACTTTTTCAAACCGGACGGCGGCGGCTGGACTCTCCGATCAACTGGGCGGCCTGAACATCATTCAGGCCGATTACAACAACGATGGCTGCGTTGACGTTCTGGTTTTGCGCGGAGGCTGGGAACTTCCGCGCCGGCGGTCACTGCTGCGCAACAATTGCGACGGCACATTTACTGACGTCACGGCAGCGGCGGGTCTGCTGGAGCCAATGCGGTCGTCTCAATCCGCCGTATGGGTTGACATCGATAATGACGGCAAGCTGGATCTGTTCATCGCGAATGAGAATGCGCCGAGCCAATTGTTCCTGAACAAGGGCGATGGTACTTTTGTGGATATTTCGCACGCCGCCGGAGTGGACCGAGCGGCATTCAGTAAAAGCGTTGTGGCTTCCGATTACGACGGCGACGGATACTCCGATCTTTATGTATCGAATTTCAACGGCCACTGCTTTCGGGCAGAAGGTGAATGTCGATTGGGACAAGTCTGCCAGCTTTTCCGACCTCAAGACGTATACCTGGGCGAAAGGTACCCCGGCCCCGAACCAGCTCGTCGACGAGCGGATTACCAAGGCGATTGATGGGCAGCTAGCCGCCAAGGGTTTGCAGAAGGTCGAGTCCGGCAACAATCCGGACCTTATCGTCACTTACGCTGCGGCTGTCGGCTCGCAGACCCAGCTCAATACCAACAACATGGGTGGTTATGGGCCCTGGCGTTACGGCTGGGGAGGCGCCGGCGGCATGAGCACCACCACCGTCCAACAGATTCCCGTCGGCCAACTCGTCGTAGAACTCGGCGACGTCAAGAACAAGAACCTGCTCTGGCGGGCGACGGCTTCCGATACGCTCAGCGATAAAGCCGAGAAAAACGAAAAGAAAATCAACAATGCCGTGGCGAAGATGTTTAAGAAATATCCGCCACCGACAAAGAAATAGCAGCGGGAGAAAACAGTGCCGCCTTCTCCTCAGAATGACGGCTTCTGAAGCGCCTTGTCTACTTTTCCAGCCTGTGGTTGTTCTAACGTCGCCTCCACCAGATCGCCGAGTTGTTTCGCGGTAAATTGATTACCTTCGATGTTGGCTACAAGCTTCCGGTTCCGATCAACCACGATCGTGTGTAACGAATGAGTCATCAGTCCTTCCTCCGGCCAGAAGTTCATCCCGAACATTCCGCAAACGCGCCTGATTGCGGGCAGAGAACCCGTCAGGAAATACCATCCGACGGACTCGGCTTTCCATGAATCCGCATACTTCGCCAGCACCTCTGGGCGGTCATGCTCCGGATCGAATGTGATGCTCACCAGGATCATGTCCTTGCCCAGACGTTCACGAAATCGCTTCTGCATCTCTCCGAAGTTGTTGGTCAGGCGCATGCAGTAATCAGGCAGCGGACAGCGCGTGTAAATGAAGGTGATTACGGCCACTTTCCCGCTGAACTGCGACAGCGCCACCGCGCGGTTTCGCTGGTCGGTCAATTCGAAATCGGGAACAGCATCTCCGGCCGCTAAGACTGCCGCCGCTCCGCTTTTCTTACCCATTGCCTCGTCGAGAATGGCGAGCCGGCGGCTTTGGGCTGGATCCGGCTCCAGGCTCTCATATCTCCGGATTCGCACATCCGTGATGAATGACTCACGATCGGTGACAATCAGTGTGAACTGGATCGTCATTCCGGGTTTGACGGCGTCCAGGGTTTCGCGCTCGCGCACACGATAGGGCATCGTCATTGCCGGCATATAACCCGGAATGGCGTCATGAGAAACCACCAGCGTCTGGTGCGCCGGGTCCACTGACACCACCAGACCGGTCACTTGTTTCTCAGTTTCTTGATGCTCCGCCGCTTCCATCCGGCCTGCGGGCCACGCAGCCAGCGGCAGCACAAGCCACAACACGGCGGAATACAGGGTGCGCGTCATGCAAATCCTTTTAGGAACTCCAGTAGCCGCCTTCAAGGTTTCCGTCGTTTCGGCTCTCTCGCAGACTACAGGCTATCGTGCCGTGCGGCGCCACCAGAGCCATCGCCGAGACGAACGGTCTGGCGGTGAAGTTTCGTGTAATTCGTTTCAAATTCCTTGATCTCTAAAAATTGATTCGGCTGTACATTCACAAAGGTCTGCTTTGATTTTGAAGCCGGCCAGTAAATCTCAATACTCGCAATTCGCGCCGCTTTGCCCAAGCCAACGTGCTGTTCCAGTGGCGACGCGCCAAATGATCCGCCACTGCCCACCGTCCTGTAAATGGCTCTCCGTTTGTGCAGCTTGTCTTCCACCTTCACGGTAATCTTCGCCCCAATCGCCGAACGATTTGAATGCGAACCAACCAGGCGCAGCGTAATCCAGTCGTTTCCATGCCCGCCGGGATTCTTAAACAATCGGCTAACGTTCTGATCGCCCGGACTCGGCCCACCCATCACGATAAAAATGTCCTGGTCGCCACTGTTTTCGAAATCGGCGACTGCCACGCCGTGGCCTTTGGCCAGCGCACCCGTGCCTGAGGATGCCGAGATATCCACAAATCGCTTTCCATCCTGGTTATGCAGCAGCACGTTTGGTAGCAGCGTGGTGAACGAT